>Ga0307308_10000035_pt1 | contig 35850 bp, 32 predicted proteins | sample ER_DNA_195_FD_194501 | JGI IMG/M metagenome (GOLD analysis project Ga0307308, IMG submission 194501) | Bulk soil microbial communities from the East River watershed near Crested Butte, Colorado, United States - ER_DNA_195 | ecosystem: Environmental > Terrestrial > Soil > Floodplain | place...
GACATCTCGCTCTACATCAATTGCCCCGGCGGCTCGGTCTACGCCGGCCTCGCCATCTACGACACGATCCAGTTCGTCAAGCCTCAGGTGACGACCACCTGCGTCGGGATCGCGATGTCGCTGGGAGCGCTGCTGCTGGCCGCCGGCGAAAGCGGGAAGCGGATGGCGCTCCCGAACGCGAAGATCCTCATCCACCAGCTCTGGGGCGGCTTCGAGGGGCAGGCGAGCGACATCGAGATCCAGGCCCGGGAGACGATCGCGGTCAAGCGGCGGATGGAGGAGATCGTCGCCGAGCACAGCGGGCAGCCGCTCGAGAAGGTCTCAAAGGACATGGAGCGCGACTACTTCATGACCGCCGAGGAGGCGAAGGAGTACGGGCTCATCGACAAGGTGCTCGCGCGCCGCTTCGAGTGACGCCCAAGGAACCTTCGGCGAGGCAAAACCCCGCGGGCGAAGCACGTTTTGGAGTGCATAAACTCGGTCGGCGAATACCCGTCCTGGTAGGAGGGTGACAACGCCGAGTCGGAAACTGCCGATCGCCTGCGCGACTTGCGCGCGCCGATCAGGCTTGAGCCGCAGAGCTCCGCGCGCCTACTGCTCCGGCGCGACCGTTACCGAAACATCCGGCCTCTCGACACGCCACCTCCGTAGAGCAGCGAGCACTAGCAGCTCTGCATCCAGGTCCGTCTGCGCCGTCTGAACGAGCACGTTCGCCGTCTCTTGGCTTGCGGCAACGGCGATTAGCCCCTGCTCCGATAGGTAATCGCAGAGCGCAAGAAGAAGATCCGGGTCGCTGATCCGAACCCGCACGGCCGTGTCAGTTTTGCACGCAGCGCGGGTCGGAGCGGTAGCCGATGCCTAGAGAAGGTGCTCAGGCCTGCCGCCGCGACGACCCCTTCAAAACCCCACAGCTCCTGCCACATATGAGGGGACTTGTCCCCCTCTGGCGGAACAGCGACACTGTGTCCAATCGGGTTCGTCTTGTCTTTTCCAAACGGGCGATCAGAGCGACTGCCGCAGCGCCCTTGCCGCAGCCTGCAGACGGTCACTGACCTCGGCGAGCTCTCGGGCCGCGAGGTCAATTCGCTCTTGCTGGGTGTCCGCGCGGCTTTGCTGAGTCTCGGCTTGCAGGCGCATCGTTTCAAGCTGGTTCTTCATCTCTTCCACGCCGTGAGTGAGATCAGCCAGCTGGCCGGCGACTCCCGCGATGTCCTCACTGTCAGTCATGCGTCGTCTCCATCGTACGCGGGGGCCGAGGGCGCGACCCCGCCCCGCCACATTGGACGCCGAAGCCGCTGTTCGAGCTGTCGATGAAGCGGTCCTAGGCCGACTGCGGCATGCGATCGATGCCGAGGCTGGAAACGAAGAGGAGCAGCTGAACGGGGTGCTGCGGATGCTCGGCGCGAAGATCCCCGACAAGAATCAGATCTCCTTGTTCGCCAAGGCACCGGCCGGCCAAGCGCCGGGGCCTTGAGGCCCGTTTTGGTCGGAAGGGGCGTAGAGTCTGCCCATGGCCGGCCTCATGGCGAAGATCCGTAAGTGGCTCGGGCTCGGGAAGAAGTCCTAGCCGCACCGGGGAGCAGAGGCGAGGCACGTCGAAACGGACCTCGCTTAAATCTGAATCGGATGCACAGGCCTGCGCTACGCCGCGAGCGGTTCAGCGCGTGCCCGTCTGAGAGGTCGTCGCGGACATGCGCGAGAACGTACGCGTGAGCGTCGACCTCGAGAGCGCGTGCGGGAACCTCCCTGACGACGGTACGCGAGCCGAATTTAGAGACTGTCCCTCAGCCGCTGCGCTTCCGGTAGCGAAGCGAGCGTCTTGAGCGTGATGTTCTCGATCTGGCGGATCCGCTCACGGGTGACACCGAAGGTAAGCCCAACCTCTTCGAGGGTTCGCGGCTGACCGCCGTGGAGGCCGAACCGAAGCTCGATCACCTGGCGCTCGCGCTCGGGCAGTGCCGCGAGCGCGTGCTCGATGTCCTCGGATCGCAGCGAGACCGAGGCCACCTCGAAGGGCGACTCGGCCAGCTCATCCTCGACAAGGTCCCCGAGCTTCGCGTCCTCGTTTTCGCCGATTGGCTTCTCGAGCGAGATCGGAAACTGCGCCATTCGCAAGATCTGCCGCACCTCCTCGCTCGTCAGCTCGAGCTCCACGGCGATCTCGTCGGGACGCGGTTCGCGACCGAGGCGCTGCACGAGCCGCCGCTGAGTGTGTGTGACCCTGTTCAGCCGCTCGAACATGTGCACCGGGATGCGGATCGTCCGCGCTTGATCGGCGAGCGCGCGCTGCACCGCCTGCCGGATCCACCAGTGGGCGTAGGTTGAGAACTTGAAGCCCCTGCGATAGTCGAACTTCTCGACCGCACGGATCAACCCCAGCGAGCCCTCCTGGATCAGGTCGAGGAACGAGAGGCCGCGGCCGAGGTGCGGCTTGGCGATCGCGACGACCAGCCGCAGGTTGGCCTCGATCATCTGCGTCTTCGCCGCCCTCTCCCCGCGCTCGACCCGCTTCGCGAGCGTGACCTCTTGGTCGGCCGTCAGCAGCGGCACTCTCCCGATCTCGCGCATGAACAGGCCGAGTGAGTCGAGGGACGGCTCAACGCTCAAGTCCAGTTTCGGCGCCCCTTCCCCATCGTGCTCGACGAGCGCTTGCTGCTCGTGCGGCGGATGCTCGTGCTGCTCACCCTCGACCAGGTCGATCGACCGTTCGGCCAGGTAGGAGTAGAAGTCCTCGCTCTGCTCCCTCGTCAGCTCGACGCCCTCAAGCGCGGCTGCGATCTCGTCAGAGGTCAGAAACCCCTTCTCAAGGCCATCCGCGACGAGCCGCCGCAATTCCTCTCCGACGGGAGGACCCGCTTCCAACCAAAGCTCGACGCCGAGGAATCGCGCGCGCTGCGCGCGTTCGGTCTCCCGCTCCGCGACGGCGAGCCCGGGGTCCGGGGACTGCATCAACGAATCCAGACTACTCCTCACCGGCTTCCTGATTCGCACACCGCGCTCCCGCCTTGCGCCAGGAGGACGGCCGAAGCGAGGCTCGCACAAACCCGCCGAACGATTCGGAACGTAGCGGGCCGCCTTTATGTGCGTTGACTAGGCGCTCGAGTTCCCGTTTACGCCGAGGCGGCCGCGCCAGGCTGCACGAGGCTTCCTGGGATCGAGCGGAGTGCATCCCCCGCCCGCGGGCGTCAACTGCGCGAGTCGCCGCGGGCGATCGAAGGGACACTGCCCAGTGCTGGGCCGCTATCGCGTAACGCAAACAGCGCGATCGCCAGCACGACGAACGTCACCGCGAAACCGAGGCGGAACAAGTGCGAGCGCGGCCGGAACGCCGCGCCGAGCGGGAAGAGGGCGCCGACCAGGAGCGTCCAACCGCAGATGTGGTGCACGAGCGCGGAGCGGCTGTACAGCCACCCGTGCTGCTCGTGAGCGAGGAAGGCAAGGCCCGAAACTCCAAGCGCGAGCGGCATCGTCAATCGCCAGGAGCGGTGCTGGAGCTTCCCGCGCGCGAGGCCGAGGTGCGCGCCGCCCGCGAGCATCATCACCTGCGCCCAGGTGAAGTGCGCGAGCAGGTGGATTGTCGAGCCACTTGCGAGCACCGCGACGCCCCACATCGCCAACCCCATCACGAAGCCGAAGCCAGGGAAGAAGTAGCGGCGCCAGGCACTTCGGTTCCAGACATCGTCGCCGACGATCACCTGCGCAAGCAAACAGGCGGCGAGGATCAGGAAGCCCGTCGCGAACATCCAGTGGACTTGCTCGGAGGGAGGTTCCAGTTAGTCGACCTCCGAGCCAGAGAGGTCGCGGATCAGGCCCAAGGCGATGAACCTGTGGAAGAAGGCGCCGGCCAGCAGGACGAGCAGCGGCGGTTCCACCGCGAGCGACCAGAAGCCGTTCCCATCCGGGTCGAGGAGCGGGAGGCGATCCACCTGCGCGAGCGCCCAGAGGAGGCCCGTGAGCACAATCAGCGGCCCGATCGCCGCGACGGCGGCAATGCGGCGCGAGCGGGGCGCGCTTAGCCGATCGCGTGTGAGCCCGCGTCGCACTAGGGCTGAGCATAAATCGCGTCGCCGCGCAGCCGGGCTCGGCGGCTCGTCGGTGCTAGCGCTCGAGCCCCAGAGGTCGGTGTCCGAGCAGTTAGCGACGTTTAGTAGCGAACGTGTCGTCCTTCTGTCAGAAGGCTGCAGGCACAGACGCCGCGTCGCGTTCCGCGTGTGACTCTCTTTGTGACCCGGCTACGCTCGGCACATGAGCCACACGACTACTTGCGCGCTCGATCCGAATCACGCGCACGCCGAGGAACTGGTCGAGCCCGATGACGCCGACGAGCACGACCACGCGCACGGGCTACGAGCACGACCACGCGCACGGGCTAGTAGACGCGGTCTCGCGCAGGGATTCGCGCAGTGTCGTGGAGCCTCGCGATCTTGACCGTGACCGCCCTTGCCCAGGCGTTCATCTACAGCCGCACGTTGAGCGTCGCACTTCTCGCCGACCTAATCGACAACTTCGGCGACGCATTGACGGCGATTCCGCTCGGGATCGCCTTCTACTTGCGAAGTGCTCGGGGCGAACGCTGGGCTGGAGGTGCGGTCGTGCTCGCGATGTTCATCAGCGCGCTTGTCGCGCTCGGTCAGACGATCGAGCGCTTCATCCACCCGCGCAGTCTGTCTCACCTCTGGCTGCTCGCGGGCGCGGGCGTCCTCGGCTTCATCGGCAACGAGATCGCGGCCCAGTACAGCTTCGAGCGGGACGGCGGCTGAACAGTCCAGCACTCGTGGCGGACGGCAACCACGCGCGCGTCGACGGCTTCGTCAGCCTGGGCGTTCTCGCGAGCGCGGCCGTCGTCGCACTCGGCCTTCAGATCGCCGACCCGTCATCGGCCTCATCATCACCCCGATCATCCTTCAGATCACCTGGGAGAGTTGGCACACCGTTCGGGCTGACAGTTAGCCGCGAACCCTCGCCTCCGGCGTGACAGGGCCGGATAGCGCTTTTCCGGAATCACAACCATGCGGCCAACACCCTGCGATCCAGCCGTTGCCTGATCCTCGCGACACCTTGGTGAACCCGGTGGTGGCTTTTCGCCTAGAGCCCCAGCGCGTGGTCAAGTTTTGGTCAAGTAGCGATGACGAAGCGCGGCGAAGGATGACGAGTCGGTGCTGCCGCAAACCCGCAGAGCGAGAGATGGCGAACGGTGGCAAAGGATGGCGAAGCTGCTCGCGTAAATCGCACCCAGGAGGTCGCCGGTTCGAGTCCGGCTAGCTCCACAAGGAAAAGGCCCGCATAGCGGGCCTTTTTATTTGAACTCAGCGATTGTTTCCCGCCAAAATCGGCCTTGGTCAAGTTGTGGTCAAGTCCCCGTGAAGACCCCTAGGTCGACGCGACTTGTCGCTTCCCACGGGAAGGTGACACCGGCCGCGGGCCGTGAAGTGCGGCAAGGACACAGGTAATCGGCTTCATGATGGTCGGCTGGACGCGCCGGAAGCAGGGTCTGCACGACCTCATCGCCTCTGCCGTTGTCCTTCGGGTGAGCTAAGACACCAAGCTCTGGATCGGATCGGTGGCCGGCTACCCGGCCACGCTGATAGACGTTCGGCGATTTGGGCGTTATCCTGTTCCCGCTAGCTAACTGCAAGGGGGAGATCTTGAGAGGGATTGCGATTCGTCTCGGCGTGCTCGCGCTTGCTGCGGCAACGACGCCCACGGCGTTCGCCGCAAAGCCACGCTCGAACTCGAGCATCGGCAGTGGGCGCGTCTTCGTCCCAAACCCAGTCGCCGACCTGGGCGTCGGAACGTTTGCATTTCGAGAGAGTCTGACTGACCAGAAGGACGCCGACTTCGCCGCCCTGGCGCCGGCCTATCACGAGGAGACTCTGACCAATCTCGACGGCAGCGGCTTCCTCCACGGCGACTGGGCGACCGTCTACAGCTCGACTGGAAATCCCGCCTACTCGCCGACCAATACGTTCGATTACAACCGCTCGCAGGACGAATTCGAGCAGGTGATGGCGTACTACTGGATCACGGAGGCGCAGAAGTACATCCAGAGCCTCGGCTTCGGTAGCTCGCTGCCGCCGATCGACATGCAACCGCAGCGCCTGCGGATCAACCAACTCGGGGTCGACAATTCATTCGAGACCGACCATCCGAGACTCGAGATCCGCTACGGCAAGGGTGGCGTCGACGACGCTGAGGACGCGGAGGTGATCTTGCACGAGTACGGGCATGCGATCCACTCCTCGCAGAACTTCAGCTTCGCTTCGGAGGAGGCGGGCGCAATCAGCGAGGGCTTCGGCGACTACTGGGCGCTCACGGTGTCGGATGTCGTCTCGCAGGCCGACAAGGTCGCCGTCTCGAGCGACTTACCGTGCATCGCGGACTGGGACTCGACCTCGTACACCTCGGCCGTCCCGCACTGCCTGCGACGCACGGATCTGGACCTGCATTACCCCGCCGATCTGAATGGCGAGGTGCACCACGACGGGCAGATCTGGTCGCGGGCTCTTTGGGATATCCGGCAGGCTCTCGGCAACCGAGTCGCCGACACGATCATTCTCGCGGGTTCGTTCGACTTCCCGGGAACGACGATGCCGGACCTGGCCCAACGCACGGTGACCGCTGCGGAGGAGCTCTACAACCCGGCGACCGCCGCGACGGTCAGAGCAGCCTTCCAGGCGCGCGGGATCCTCCAGTAATGCGAGCGATCGGTGAGGGGCGTCTACGGGCGCTCCTCACCTCGCTACGGAAGCGGCGCGATCAGCTGGAGCGATCGGACTGGTGGCGGCTCTCTTCCTTCCTCGGAATCCGCCTCCCTCAGGGGTCAACACCAGCTTCACCACCGTGATTCCCTGGGCGGCGAGTACGACGTCATAGACCTCGCACGGGTTCATCCCCATAGGATGACGGCCGCCGCGGTGGTGGCCCCTAGCCTCGGTCCGATGAGCGGCGCGACCGCAGCCTTCTTCGGCGAGCTTGCCGAGCGCGGGCACGACCCACTGCTCGAGAACACGAAGGGGACGCTGAGGCTCGAGCTTGCCGACGGAAAACGGGTCGACCGCTGGTTCCTGGAAGTGGACAATGGGAACGTCGCCGTGTCGCGCAAGAACGCGAAGGCGGACTGCACCGTGCGTGCGAAGAAGGAGTTGTTCGACGGGATTGCCGGCGGTGAGGTCAATGCGACGGCTGCCGTGCTCCGCGGCGCGCTGACCATCCAAGGCGACGTCGAGCTCATGGTACGGCTCCAGCGGCTGTTTCCAGGCCCGCCAGTAAGACGGACGCGCCGCAGCCGTAGCGCGGACGGACGGCGGAAGCCATGAGCGACGGCCTCGTCAGCATCCTTGACGGCAACACGTTCGTCGTCAGTGACTCTCGGGGTGACATCGAGGCCTCGCTGACCGACCCGACGGGCTTGTTCGCATACGACACGCGCTTTCTGTCGCGGTGGGTTTTGACGGTAAACGGCCAGCGGCTGACGCCGCTTTCGACCGACGACCTTCAGTACTTCGAAACCCGCTTCTTCCTGGTCCCGGGGACCGGGACCGTCTACGTCGATTCGAAGCTCTCGGTCATTCGGCGCCGCGCCGTCGGCAACGGCTTCCGTGAGGAACTGAAGATCTTGAATCACGACGAAAAGCCGGTCGATCTGACAATCCGAGTCGATGCCGGCTCCGACTTCGCCGACCTCTTCGAGGTCAAGGACGCGTTGAAGAAAAAGGGCACGTATTCGGCGCGCGTGAAGGATGGTCGACTCGTGCTGGTCTACCAGCGCGAGACCTTCACACGTGCAACCGATATCTCGGCAACGGCACCGGCCCGGTTCGACAAAAACGGATTGATGTTCCGGGCAAGAATCCGTCCCCACGGCGAGTGGTCGACCAACCTTGACGTCGTGACGGCGGCGCTTGATTCGGGAGAGGCACGTCAACGGCCGACGTTCGCGCAGCCTCGGGGCCGTCAGAGCATGGAGGCGAACCTCGATCGATGGCTCGCGGAAGCTCCGAAGCTCGAGTGCGACTGGGACGCGTTGCGGGAGACGTACCGTCGAAGTCTCGTCGACCTGGCCGCGCTCCGCTTCTCGCCGCCAATCCTCGGCCAACGGAGTCTCCCGGCGGCGGGGCTGCCGTGGTTCATGACGATGTTCGGCCGCGACAGCATCCTCACTAGCCTGCAGGCGCTGCCGTTCACGCCCTCACTCGCAGCCACGACGCTCAGAGCACTGGGCGACTGGCAAGGAACCCGCGTTGACGACTATCGCGATGAGGATCCGGGCCGGATCCTTCACGAGTTGCGCTACGGCGAGCTGACGGCATTCGAGGAACGTCCGCAATCGCCTTACTACGGGTCCGCGGACGCCACACCCCTCTTCGTGGTGCTGCTGGACGAGTACGAGCGGTGGACCGGCGATCGACGGCTCGTCCGCGAACTCGAGTACGAAGCACGCGCGGCCCTGAACTGGATCGACGAGTACGCGGATCTAATGGGAAACGGCTACATCTCCTATCAGCGCCGAAACGAGAAGACCGGACTCGAGAACCAGTGCTGGAAAGACTCGTGGGACTCGATCTCGTACAGGAATGGGCGCCTGGCAAGCTTCCCGCGCGCGACTTGCGAGCTGCAAGGCTATGCGTACGACGCGAAGATTCGGGGCGCACGGCTTGCGCGCGAGATCTGGGACGACGAGGAGCTCTCGAGTCGGCTCGAGAAGCAGGCCGCTGAGCTCAAGCGGCGATTCAACCGCGATTTCTGGATTGCTGAGGACGAGTACTTCGCCCTCGCGCTGGACAAGGGCGGCAAACAAGTCGACGCGCTGAGCTCCAACATCGGGCACCTGCTCTGGAGCGGCATCGTCGACAAGTCGAAGGCGAAGGCGATCGCGCGACACCTGCTCGGCTCACGCCTCTTCTCCGGCTGGGGCGTGCGGACGCTTGCGGAGGGCGAGGGGCGCTACAACCCGATCGGCTATCACGTCGGCACGGTCTGGCCCTTCGACAACTCGTTCATCGCCTGGGGGTTGCGGCGATACGGCTTCAAGGATGAAGCGGCGCAAGTTGCAGCTGGGATCCTCGCCGCTGCCGAGTTCTTCAACGGGCGTCTGCCCGAAGCGTTCGGCGGCTACGAGCGGACATTGACGAAGTACCCCGTCCAGTACCCGACGGCGTGCAGCCCTCAAGCGTGGTCGACCGGCACACCGCTCCTACTGCTCCGCACGATGCTCGGCCTCGAGCCGGTCGGAGACTTTCTCGTCGTCGATCCGGTGCTTCCAGTCGGGATCGGTCACGTGGCGCTGCTCGATATCCCCGGGCGGTGGGGTCGCGTCGACGCGTTCGGCCGAGGGCGCGTCAGCGTCGGAGAGAAGAAAGGCCTCCGGTAGCCGGTCGAGGCGGCCCCCGGGCCCGGGTTCATCCCATCCGGATGATGTACGCGGAGACCGGTTCCGATTCGCTGGCGGCGGTTACGAGCGAAAGGAGACGCATGGCCACAAGTAGCTATGAAGCTGCGCGTGCCGACACAAACGACTACGACGTCGCCGGCGGCGGGTGGATCACGTTCGCGGCCATCATGCTCGGGCTAGTGGGGACGTTCAATGTGCTCGAGGGCATCCTTGCGATCGCGAACTCGAGGGTCTACACAGCGCATCAGACGTTCGTGTTCAGCAACCTCAACACCTGGGGCTGGATCATCCTCGTCCTGGGCGTATTTCAACTCATTGCTGCGTTCAGCCTCTTCGGCGGCAGCGAGATCGCGCGCTGGTTCGGGGTCTTCGTCGCGGGCGTCAACGCGATCGGGCAGCTGTACTACGTGCCTGCCTACCCGTTCTGGTCGCTGATGCTGTTCGCGGTCGACATCCTGATCATCTACGGACTCGTGGCGTACGCAGGGCGCCAGCTGCGCGAAGCTTGACGCGCGCGAGCAACTCGAATCTGGAGGACTGACGGCGCCGCTCCGGTTCGGCGCCGTCAGCTCCTACCAGGCTCGTTCCTCGTTGACGTCAACCTGAGGGCACCTCGTCGCGAATTGACGTATGACGTCAGATAGTTCAACGATGCAGGCCGGTGAAGGCGTGAGTCCGCGCGAGCTCGTCCGCGCTGCAGGAGGCGTAGTCGCGAGGGCCGGACGCCGTGGTCGCGCCGAGATCCTTGTCGTCCACCGACCGCGGTACGACGACTGGACGCTTCCGAAGGGGAAGTGCAACCCCGGCGAATCCGACGAGGCGTGTGCCCTTCGTGAGGTCGAGGAGGAGACCGGCCTCGTCTGTGAGCTCGGAGACGAGGTCGCGGTGGTCGAGTACGACGACAGGGCGGGACGCCCGAAGCGGGTGCGGTACTTCGTGATGACGCCGCGCGAAGGCGCCGAGGCGGCAGGTCACACCGAAGTCGACGCGGTTCGCTGGCTCACGCAGCAGGAGGCCCTCGGAACGCTGACTTACAGGCGAGACGCAGAGATCGTGAAGCGCGCGCTCACTGCCTAGCGGCTCATTTCCTCGCCGGCCATCGACCTCCGTCGTCATCTCATCCAGTCGGGACGATGTGGCCGCTGGTCATGGCGTTGAGATTGGAGCGAACCCACAGAACTAGGCGGCGAGAAGATGAAGCTCGAACTGGGAAAATCGATCCGTTGCGCAGACGGTGCAACGCGGGAATTGGTCGACGTGGTCATCGACTCCAGTTCGAGCCGCGTGACGCACCTCGTGATCCAGCCGGCGCAGCACGCCGAAGATGCCCGCTTGGTCCCCATCTCGCTTGCCAGCCGAGCCGCGAAGGATGGCGAGACCGAGATCTCATTGAACTGCGCCGCCGCGGATCTGGAGCGGTTTGAGCCGGTGCACCAGTTCGAGACTCTCCGCACTGGGGAGCGGCGGAACGAGGATCCGAAATGGGACGTCGGGGTCGAGGACATCGTTGTTGCGCCAAATTACGCGCCCACCGCGTTCGGCGACTACGCCGGTTCACTCGATTCGGATGTGACGATCTCGTACGACAGAGTGCCGAAGGGCGAGATCGAATTGCGGCACGCAAGCGCTGTGTACTCGGCGGACGGGCACCACCTGGGATCCGTAGACGGAGTGGTCGTGGACGATGGCGACCGGCTCACGCATCTCCTGGTCGAACGCGGTCATTTGTGGTGGAAGCGCGAGGTCGCGCTCCCTGCGGAGGCGATCTCGAAGTTCGAGAACGACATGCTCACTTTGGGCCTGACCAAGCGCGAGCTGGGGAAGGCGATCTGAGCTAGTACTAGCCTGGCCCCGAGTGCTGCAGCTCGCGCACGCGGAAGGCCATCACGATGTTCGTGACGCCCCGAATGATCGCGAAGGCGGCCACCCAGGCGACCAGCAAGACCGCGCTCCGGCCGTAGTAGCCGGCCGCCCAGAAGCCGAGCGCGAGCTCGACGATCCCGCTGATCAGTTGCAGCCACCAGATCTCGACCTCGCGCCGAGCGGAGATCGCCGTGATGATGTCGAATGTGCCGGCGAAGACGAGGAAGAAGCTGATCACAGCCGCCAGCGCCAGAAACGTATCGCCGGGATGGATGAACGAGATGATGCCGGTGGCGATGAACACGACCGCCAAGACACCGTAGAGCAGCTTCCACCAGCCGCTGGCGAGGATCGTCGTCATGAGCTCGAGCAGCCCGGCCGCGATCGCGACGATGCCGAACAGGATCGCGATTGCGTTCACGGACGTGTAGTCGAAGCGCAGCACGATCAGCGCGACGACCGTCCAGGCGATACCGAGGATCAAGAAGAGCCACCAGGGTGGCAGCAGACGCCCGAGCGTGCGCTGGGACGCCGCGGCGATCATGGACATGAGGCCTCCTAAGAGTGGGGTACGCGCGGATATACAGCACCCCCGCTCGGCGAGTCAATCAATCGGGCTCTCTCCGCATGTATCGAAGTGGATAACGCGGCTGCCCGAACCGAGTCGGGCGTCAGTGCTGTCGGTCGGCCCAGTCGCGCTCGGCCTCTTGCTCCATTCGCTCGAGGCGCTCGTAGTAGTCGGGGAATTCCTTCATGTGCGCGAGCGCGATCTTGCCGGTGATGATCGGGTCGTCGTGGGTGACGTCTGTCTGGGGGTCGTGGGCGCCGTGCTCGAACTCGACGTCCATGCCGGCCCGGAACTGCTCTAACTCGAAGCGGCTCCAGTCGACGCCGATCGCGTCGCCGACGCGGCGGGCCTCCTCGCTCGTGGTTCGCCGGGTCTCAGTCACGTCTCAACCTCCTAATTCGTACGCGGTCGACCGGCCTCGGCGAAAGAGTGGATCTCCTTCGTCAGGTCGAGGATCTGGTTCGAGATGTGGATCAGCTCTTCGTTCTGTTTGTCCTCTTCCTTCACGGTCTGCCATTGCTGGTTGGCGATCACCTGACGCTTGGCGTCGGCCCGGTTCTGGCTGATCATCACGAAGGTCGAGAGGAAGATCGCCTCGAGGGACACAATCATCGTCAGCAGGCCGTAGGGGTAGCCCTCGACGCCGAATCCGATCCAGGAGCTGAACCAGATGATGTGGATGTAGACGAACCACATCGATCCTGCGAACTCGGTGATCCGGTCCGCGATCCGGTTCTGCACGCTCTCGGCTCGCTTTTGAGCGTGCTCGAGGAGGGCAGGATTCGGCTCTCGCGGGATGTGCGATAGGCGTTCGAGAATGACGGATTGCTCCATGGTTTGCGCCGCTCCCTTCCGTCGGATTTCGTCGTCCACGGCGCCTGTGGGCCGACCGATCAGGCTTTTAATCCTATTCCGGCCGAGGCTGGGGTTGGCGACGCTCCGATGGCGGAGACGCCGACTGGGTGAGAGAGTTATCGCGTGCTTCCGCTGTCAGACGGGATCCCGGCGCGCCGGTTCCCGATCGTCAACGCCTCGATCATCGTCGCCTGCTTCGCGGTGTGGCTGTTCTACGAGCTCCCACACCTCCAGTCGTCGGTGTTCCATGCGTCCTTCTACCCGTGCACTGTCAACGACAGCTGTAGTGGCCCCGAGCCCTGGGGCGTCAGCTGGATCACAGCCATTTTTCTGCACGGAAGCTGGGACCACATCCTCGGCAACATGCTCTTCCTGGCCGTGTTCGGCAAGAACGTCGAGGACGCCTTCGGCCGCCTCGGCTACCTCGCCTTCTACTTCGCCGGCGGCTTCGTCGCCACGATGGCCCAGACGCTGATGACCCTAACGCTGGGCACGGCAGCCGAGGCGCGCGTGCCCAACCTCGGCGCCAGCGGGGCGATCGCCGCCGTGCTGGGCGCCTACTTCGTCATCTACCCCAACTCGACCGTCTTCGGGTTGATCATCTTCTTCCCGGTTCGGATCTCGGCCTATTTCTTCCTTGGCTTCTGGTTCCTCTACCAACTGTTCGAGGCGAACGTGGGGGTTTTCAGCTCGAGCGCGAACGGCGGCGGCGTCGCCTTCTTCGCCCACGTCGGGGGCTTCATCTTCGGAGCAATCGTCGCCTGGATCCTCGTGGGAGCAGGGCGGGTGATTCGGCCAGACGGCAATCCGCCCTTACGTGCTCCCGCCGGAGCTCTCTAGACGTACGCCTTCTGCTGGAGCCAGCGCAGGGAGAAATACCCCCAGATCGGGGGCAGGTAGTAGGTGCAGAGGCGGTGGGTCAACGCGATCGCGAAGGCGGTCGAGTTGTCGACACCCATCGCGACCAGGCCGGCGGTGAGGCTCGCCTCCGCCGTCCCGACGCCTCCCGGCGAGGGGATGAGGCTCGAGAACGCCGACGCCGCCGTGTTCACCAGCAGGAGCTGGGCAAACGAGAGGTGGACGCCGTACGCCAGGCAGGCGGCGCCGAGGGTGAGCGCGTAGAAGACTTCCACGCCGAGCTGGCCCCCGAACAGCTCGAGTCGCTTCTGCCGGTCGCGAGCAACCGCCCAGAGGGCCGAGAACGCGCTGCGAATCGGCGGCAGAACCTTGGCCCGGATGAACGGCACGAAGAGCAGGGCGAGGACGATGAGGGCAAGGACGATCAGGACGGCCACGATCAGCCGTCCGGATGGCGCCCCGCCCTTCAGGTCGCTCGCGTTGACGGCGATGTGGACGAACGGGATCGTCAGCAGGACGAGCGCGATCTCGACGATCTTTTCCGACACGTCGTCGACGGCACCGGCCCCAAAGGCCTGGGGAGTCGGCGTACCCATTCGCTGCAGGAAGCGGACGTTGATGCCGATACGGCCGGCCGAGCTCGGCACGGTCAGGTTGATGAACTTGATCGCCGATTGCAGGACAACGCAGGGAAGCAGAGGGAGGGGCGCCGAGACCGCGCCGCGGAATGACACTCCTCCGGCGACGAAGGTGAGCTGGGCAACGATCAGCCCGACGACGATCCATGCGATCTGGGCCCGCCCCAGCTCGTCGGCGATCGTGCCGAACCCGATCTTCGCAAGCTGGGTGATCAGCAGGTAGGCGGCGACCCCTAACAGAGCGGTGAGAAGGAGGTCCCGTGGCCGCATCCGGCGCAGCGGCACGATCGCCGGTACCTCCTGACCGGTGGCCTTGGCCGCTTTCTCGCGAAGATCCTTGAGACCGACCTCGTGCGAGCGTGCGAGGTCCCGCAGGTGGGGCGTCAGCGCAGCGCGCTGCAAGTAGGGCAGCACGCGGGCGACCTCTTCGCCCCAGCCGGTGGCCACGGCTCTGGTCAACGTGCGCTCGGGGCCGACGAGGACCGTGCAAGCGACGAGGAGCTCCGCCAGGTCCATGTCGAGCGCCGACTGTGGTGCACCGAGAGTGGCCGCGGAAAGATCGAGCAGCATCGGCCCGTCGTCGACGATGACGACGTTGCTCAAGTTGAGCCTGCCATGCGAGATGCCAGCCGCCTGCAGGTGGGCGACCTGCTGCCACAGATCTTCGAGCGTTTGGTCGCTCACCTGCTCGGGGTTGGCGAGCTCGAGCGGCTCGACGTCCGGCTGGCGCGTGACGATGAGTGCGTCGCCGTTCGGTCCTAGGGCGGCGGTCACGACTTCCGGCACGCGGACTCTCGCCTGCGCCGCCATCAAGGTGGCCAGCGCTTCGTGCTCGACCTGCTCCAGCCGGCCGGTTGGAGCGCTTCGGGGCGGATCCTTGTACGAAAGAAGGCGCCACTGTCGCGCGAGTCTTTGGGTGTCCTGTGCATCGCGACCCAGCACGCGTACCTTCAAGGCGTGCCCCTCCGCGTCGTGGCCGACGTATTCGGCGGCGCCGACGTGCTGCTGCGCCGAAGGCCTCAGGTCGCCCACCTCGATCCCGAGTGAGGCGATTGCGTTGCGGACCTGCGCGGTCGGCGGCACGCCCGCCGCCGTGCCGAACGCCAGCCGTGCGATTGCTCCGGCGGCCAGGCCGAGGGCCAGTCCAGCCAACGCTCCGGACGGAAGCGAAGCGCCGAGCACGACGGCACCGAGCGATGCGAGCGGCACGAGCCATGTGGCGAGCACACGGACCGAGCGAACGAGCTCCGGCCCGACAACGACGACGACCGCGGTTGCTCCGGCGAGCCTGAGCTCCGGATAGCCCCAACGCGCCAGCAGATGCGCCTTGAGCGGGAACCAATCGGACTCGACGACCTGACCCAGAACGATCGCCGCGCCGACGACGCCCAGTGCCGCGACGAGCAGATCACGCACCAGGTCCCAACGTCGGCGCAGGAGCACGTCGACGACCAGCACGACCGCAAGCCCGAGCACGCCAAAGAACGCCGTCCGCCAAAGCGCACCGGCCCAGCCGAACACGGTCGTCAGCGCCTGCGCGACGTCTCGGTCCTGTCCCGGCGCCGACGACGCGATCACCGCCGACAGCCCGATGACGATCGCTGCGACGAGCAAAAGGGCCGAGTCGATCGTTCGCCGGTTGCGGCGTCCCGGTTCGGTCTCCGCCAGCAGGGCGACGCGCCAGGAACGTTCGGCCGACGCCGCCGGCTCGTCCCGACTCGTGCCTGCCGTCGCCGTCAGGACAACACCGTTCGCGACGGCTCCGGACGGATGATCCCGCTCATGACCACAGCCCGGAGAGAACATACTCAAGTCGTTGTCAGTTTCTGAGGGCTACCTCGAATATCTCGGGTACCGCACCTGGTATCGGGTCTTCGGTGATCTCGGCTCCGGGGCAGCGCCACTTCTTGCTCTCCACGGCGGCCCGGGGTCGACGCACCACTACTTCCGCCCGCTCGAGCGGGTCGCTGACGAGCGCCCGGTCGTCGTCTACGACCAGCTCGGGTGCGGCAGGTCGGATCGCCCGCAGGACGTCGAGTGGTCGGTCGCCGTCTTCCGCGACGAGGTGGACGCGGTTCGCTCCCAGCTAGGGCTCGCGCGGATCCACCTCCTTGGCACCTCGTGGGGAGGCATGCTCGCGCTGGAGCACGTCCTCTCCGGCGCGGAAGGGATCGTGAGCCTGATCCTCAGCTCGACACTCGCCAGCGTCGAGCAATGGGCCGCCGAGCAACTCCTGCTGAAGAACGCGCTCCCGGCCGACATCGTCGAAGTTCTCGACCGGCACGAGCGCGCAGCTACCTATGACGATCCGGAGTACGAGCAAGCGATGGAGGTGTACTTCGACCGCCACTTCTACCGCGGGCCGAAGCCCCGCCCGGAGCTCGAGCTGATGAACGTCGAGAAGGCGCGGGACGTCTACCGGGCGATGCAAGGGCCGAACGAGTGGACAGTCACGGGTGCCCTCCGCGGCTGGGACGTGCGCGACAGGCTCCGCGAGATCGACTTACCGACCCTCGTCGTCCGCGGTCGCCATGACATGTGCACCGACCCAATCGCCGCCACCCTGGTCGAGGGCATCCCCAACGCCTGTGAGGTTGTGCTGGAGGAGAGCTCTCACACGCCGGTGCTCGAGGAAACGGAGCGTTACCTCGAGGCCATCAGCCTCTTCATGCGGCAGTGTGAATGAGTGGTCGTCAGCCAGCTCCGTCGCTTGATCCCTCCGCCGCGTCCGCGGCGCCTCACTCAGCTCTACGCCGGCCTGGTGCTCTACGGCTTCAGCGATGCGCTCATGCTGCTCGCCGGGCTCGGGGTCGATCCCTGGGATGTGTTCCACCAGGGCCTCTCGCGGCGGCTCGGGCTCGGAGTCGGCACCTGGGCGATCATCGTCGGTGCGGTGGTGCTCGCTCTCTGGATTCCCCTGCGTCAGCGCCCCGGTTTCGGCACGCTCAGCAACGTCATCGTGGTCGGCGCCGTGATCGACCTCTGCATGGTGACGATTCCCGCTCCGCACGGGCTCACGCTTCGAACCGTCTTCTTGCTCTCGGGGGTCGGGCTGAACGGGGTCGCGACAGGCGCGTACATCGGAGCGGGTCTCGGTCCCGGGCCGCGTGACGGGTTGATGACGGGGCTGGCGGCCCGTGGCCATTCGATCCGTGTCGTGCGCACTGTGCTCGAGGTCGCGGTTCTCGCCGGCGGCTGGGTGCTCGGCGGAACTGTCGGCATCGGCACCGTCGTCTACGCGCTTGCGATCGGTCCGCTGGCGCACATCTTCATCCCGCTTCTGCGCACCGACGAACCGGACCGGCTAGCCCCGGTGGGTGATCTAGACGTCGGAGCGACGCTAGCTCCACAAGAAAAGGCCCAGTAGCGGCCTTCTCTTCTGTCCACGGTCGAATCTGCCGTGCGCCTTGTAAACCAGATAACAGGTGTCAGCACGGATCCCTCGGAAGGGGGACAGCACTTTCCGGGCCTCTGCCGATGAGTGGGGCGAGGGAGCGTGAAAGGAATCAGGGGGCTCGCCAAGTCACCCATGCCGCTTCCAATTAAGGGAGGGCGGTTTCCGTCGCAGGGCCGCCCTTCCACTTTCTCCCCATGATCCCAGGCGCCGCTCGCGACGGCCCAGCAGCCGCGGAGCTTCAGCGGCTAGCCCTTCCTAGAGCCGCTCGCCGGCCGGTTGGCCGGAACCCCGGACGCCATAAGCGGCGGCGCGATCGAGCACGTCCATAGCAGCCTGCTCGCGACCGGCGCGGCGAAGCGCCCGGCTCCAGGTCCGAAGCACTGAGGCCGCCGCCGGCCAGCGACGTTCCTCCTCGAGCACCTCGAGTGCCTGCGCGAACTCCGCTTGCAAGGCATCGATCTCCTCCGGTCGCGCTTCGGCCAAGGTTGCATACGCCCGGGCGCGCTTCAGCGGGTCGCCTCCGGCGAGCAACGAGAGCGCCTGGCGCGCGAGCCGCTCGGAGGCGTCGTCTTCGCCGACCAGCAGCGACGCTCTTGCCTGCTCCGAGTAGAGCCACGCCAGATCGGCCGCATCGGCGTGGTCGCCCAGCAGCTTTTCAGCCAGCTCGAGATGCGTTTGGGCCTGCTCGGGATCGCCATCGTCGGTCAAGATCTCTCCGGACGAAAGGTGCGCGCGCGCCAGCTGCCGCGTGTCCTCGGTTGCCTCCAAGAGTCCGATCGCGCGCTGGATCTGGCGGAGCGCGGAACGTGGCTTGCCCTCCATCAGGGAAAGCCGGGCCAGCGACCAGTAGAGGCGAACGCGCGAGTAGGGATCGGGCGTCTTCTGCGCTCGCCCGAGCGCTTCCCGTACGACCACACGCGCGCGCCCGAGCTCGCCTAGGTCGGAGAGGGCATAGCTCAGATACGTCGCGAACCGAACCTCGGCGCTCACGTCCTCGGGCGCCTGAGCCTGCACCTGGGAGAGGCAGTCCTCGAGCAGCTCGACCGCCCGCCGCGGCTGGCCCGAAGCCGAGTAGGCGCGGGCAAGCGTCGCGTAGAGGTCGGCGTGTGTGAGCGGTGAGAGGACGCCGGCGGCGCGCGCCTGTTCGAGCTCTTCGATCGCAGTCGCGAAGTCGCCGCGGCGGTCGGCAAGCTCACCCAAGCCCGCGCGCGCCCGGGCCGCCGCCTCGGCATCACCCGCCGCCTGAGCCTCCGCGAGCAGCGCCGCGAACTCGGCTTCTGCCTCAGGCGAGTCCTGCTCGAGCCGAAGCGTGAGTTCCGCCTCCGACAGCCGGAGCTCGCGCTGATCGCGATCGCTCAGATCGCGGCCGGTCTCGAGGTACTCGACCGAGACGCCGAGCTTCGGGGCGAGCTGTCGCAGCGCCTTGACCGAGGGGCGCCGGGCGCCCGCCTCGATCCGGCTGATGTAGGCATAGGAGACCCCGGGCGAAGCGAGGTCGCGCTGGGAGAGCCCGCTTTCCTGCCGCAAGCGCCGCAGGCGCTGACCCACGGTTTCAACCCCGCCCTCATTTCCCGCCCTCATCTCGCTGCATCTTGGCTGTCAAGTCGGAGGGGGTCAATGGTGTCCGTCCATTTGACAACGGACTCCGAACCTGGTCTACGGGGCGAGCACCAAGGGTTCGCCGCGGCCGGCGTCCCTGAGACCTGCTGAAAGGAGGTGCTGGAAATGCGGAATCGTCTTCTGCTTTGGCTGCCGATCCTGACCGCGCTCGCGCTCGCTTCGCTGGGCGCGATGGACTGGGGCCCGTAGGCTTGACGAGTTCAGGGGGCGGGCGCCTGCGTCCGCCCCCCTCGCTTCAGGTCGCTAGCTGGCGATCTCGACCCGGACGTCGGGGTGCATCGTCTGCCAAACCTGCAGGTGAAGCTCGACCTCGCGACGCTCTTGCTCGTCGTTCAGTGCGTCGGGGCGACGGATGACCAGCCTCTCACCGTCATCGGCAATGGCGAAGCCCGAACGGTGGAAATGTTGCCGCAGTTCGGGTAGCGCCGCAGGGTCGAACAATCGAAGTCGCATCAGGCCGCAGATCTGACTTCGGCACTTCGTCGCAGTAGCTCGACCGCTCAGACGAGGGGCCGCGTGTAGAACCGACAACTCAGAAGGAGGAGGCGGGCCGAGGCGGCGCCTTGGCGTCGTTGATGATCTTGTCGGGACCGAAGCCGAGCGGCCGACCCGCAATCATCACGATGATCACCGGCTTCGCGGTCGCCTCGAGCGCGGCGATCAAGGACTGCTGGTCGGCCGCGAGCACCGGCGTCGGGTTGTCGCCGAGCCCCTCGGCGTAGGCTCGTTCGCCTACGACAACCACGGCCGCGTCTGCATTGCTCATCGCACTGACGGCCGAGGCTGGCTGCGCGTCGGTGGCGACCTGATCGGTCGGCACCGAGGTCACATTCGAGTCTTTCGACTGGACGCCCTCGAGAACGAACGGCACCGGAACTGTCTCGCACAGCGCGTTGGACGGGACACTGGCCCGGGCCCGGTTGGAGTCCCTGCCGCATGGAAGACGTATGTAGCCCACAACGTCTAGTAACGCGAGGGGCTGGACGACGTCGGACGCTTTTCTTCCGCTGGGAACGTGGCCGGACACCGGCGGCCCCTCGTCCCTCGGAGACTGAGTCTGCGTTTCCCCGGTTTCAGACGGTGAAGCAATCGCCTCTGACGAGCGGGCGTCAGCGCGGCAGCGCCCTCCGATCGAGTCGTGCTCGATCCCGACGTCCTCTGCATGGTCGAAAGTTCGAGTTGGCCAGAGGGACATAGCACGGTGCCTGCCCGTCTTCGCCTCGCCGCCTGATCGTCGGCCGTTTACGAAATCCGGTGCGGCGGTACTAAGAGAGAAGGTGGCTCGTGCGTCCAGCCGCCGAAACGCGAGGCGCAACGAGAAGGGAGCGTCCTGAGCGTGTCTCGGGGCACGACATCGTTGCTGCGGTGGTCGCCCGGGAAGGGCCCGGGGAGGGGACGCCTCGCACATCCGAAGGAAGGAGGAGACGATGCGTCGCATCCTGCCTAGGGTTTGGGTAGCAGTCATCGCAGTCGCGGTCGCGATCCTGTCCGTGACGGCCGCGGCCCCGGCAGGTGGATCGCCGCGCTACCTCGATCAAAAGGCGTCGATCCACAACCGCGTCAACGACCTGCTCCACCGGATGACGCTCGAGGAGAAGGTCGGCCAGATGGACCAACAACTCGTCGACAACCTGACCGGCCCATCCAACCAATGCGGCAGCCAGGGCTGGGCCCAGCTGAACCAGAGCTGCATGAAGACGTGGCTGGTCGACAATAACGTTGGCTCGCTGCTCGCGGGCGGCACGGACAACCCGCCGGATACGACCGGCCAGGGCGGCACCGGTAACACCGGCTACGACTGGGCCAACGAGTACAACATGATCCAGAAGTACGCGATCGAGAACTCCCGCTTGCACATCCCGTTGATCTTCGGAGTCGACGCGGTGCACGGGTTCGGCCATCCTTGGCAGGCGCCGCTCTTCCCGCAGTCGATCGGCATGGGCGCTACGTGGGATCCATCGGCTACTGAAGCCGGCGGTGCCGCTACCGGGAACGCGCTGCGGGCCACCGGCTGGGTGTGGGACTTTGCCCCCGTTCAGGATCTTTCCCGCGACAACAGGTGGGGCCGAACGTACGAGACCTGGGCCGAGGAACCGGAGCTGTCCGCGGCCCTGGGCGCCGCGAACATCCGCGGCCTTCAGTCCCCGGGTCCGGCTGGCTCGCTTGGTGTCACCGCGACCGTTAAGCACTTCGCCGGTTACTCCCAGGCGATCAACGGCCATGACCGCAACGAGGCGCTGCTGCCGCTGAATTACCTGCAGAGCATGATCCTGCCGTCGTATGCCGGTGGCATTGATGCCGGAGTGGGCACCGTCATGGCCGACTCCGGTTCCATCAACGGCGTTCCGGCGACGGGATCGCACTACCTGCTGACGGACATCCTCCGCGATCAGATGCACTTCCAGGGTGTTGTGATCAGCGACTACCAGGACGTGCAGGCGCTGCAGACGGCCTACCACATTGCCGCCAACCCTGCTGAGGCGATTGCCAAGGCCGTGAACGCCGGTGTCGACATGGCTATGTACGTGGTCAGCCCCGATCAATGGCAGTCCGCCATCCTGCAGGACGTGAACTCGGGCGCGATCAAGAAGTCGCGGATCAACGAGGCGGTGGGGCGGATTCTCACGCTGAAGTTCGACCTCGGCCTGTTCGACCAGCCGTGCGTCAGCGACCCGAACACGCCGTGCGTCGACGCCAACGCCGCCAACGCAGCGGTTACTGCGGGCCGTGCCGGCACGCTCAGCGCTGCGCAGGAGTCGATGACACTGCTGCGCAACCAGAACAACACGCTGCCGCTCTCCTCGACCGCCAAGGTCGTCGTCACCGGCCCGAGCGCCGACTCGATGACGAACCAGCTCGGCGGCTGGAGCGTCAGTTGGCAGGGCGTTTTCGGCGCCGGCCACGTCTGCTGCATGGGCCCGCCCGACCAGATTCCGCCGGGCACCACTGTGCAGCAGGGCGTCCGGAACAACGACCCCAATGCGGTCTACGTGCCGGACGGCAACACCGCCGCGACCACGCCCGCGGACGCCTACGTCGTCGCGGTCGGCGAGAAGGCCTACGCCGAGGGGCTAGGCGACAATCCGGCACCGCAGCTGCCGCCGGATCAGAAGGCGCTGATCAAGACGCTCGAGGGCACCGGCAAGCCGGTGATCGTCGTCGTGATCGCCGGACGTCCGGTGGGCCTGGGTTCCGATGCCGAGAACGCGAGCGGAATTCTCATGGCCTACCAGGGCAGCACGGAAGCCGGCCAGGCCGCTGCCGACGTGATCTTCGGCAAGGTCAACCCGAGCGGCAAGCTGTCGGTCAGCTGGCCGTCCGACGCCGCCGCGCCGGGCGGGGACTTCGACGGCACCGCGCCGTCACCGCTCGGGGACCAGCCGAAGTTCTTCGACCAGCTGCCGGGCACCGGCTCAGGACAGGGCCACGCCTACAACCCGCTCTACCCGTTCGGGTTCGGTCTCTCGTACACCAGCTTCGCAACGAGCGGTCTGTCGGTGACGCCGAACGTGTCGAGTCACGGCACCGCGACGGCGACCTTCACGGTCAGCAACACGGGATCTCGTAGCGGGACGGACATCGTCCCCGTCTACGTGGCCCAGCCTGTGAGCAGCGTGGTCGTGCCGCCGCAAAGGTTGGTCGGGTTCACGCGCGTGACGCTCGCCGCGGGCCAGTCCAAGACCGTGCAGGTCGATTTCCCGGTCTCCACGTTGGCGGAGACGCAGGGTGATATCGACGCGTCCGGACCCCCGAAGGTGGAGCCAGGTGCATACGTCGTCCAGTTGAACAAGAACAACACCACCCCGTACGACGTCGCCGTCTCGGCGCCGTTCACCATCCACTGATCCACGGCGAGGGAATCGCCGCGCCAATCCCTGGCGCGGCGATTCCACTCGCCCGGTCCGAGACCGGGGAACGCCCGCAAGCAGGGGTCGGCTTCGTCGACACGCTCGGCTGGTTCTGCGCCCATCCGCGCGGATCGTCGAGCCAATACCTCTGTCCGCTGGTCGTCAACAGGACGGTGACGTGCGTCGACCGCGGGCACATTTCGCGGACTTACGGCCTCGAGCTCGCGCCTGAGTTTCGCCTCGCTTTCCGCCGGCAGCTCTTAGCTGAGCGGACCAAAGGTGGGGCTGCTCCCGCCGAGCCTGCGGCAACTCATGCGGGGCCTGGAGAGAGCCCGGCCACAGCCGCCGGGAGTTTGCATCCCGTACACCTGCGAGCAGCCCCCCGCCGGATGCTGCCCTCGGCCCTCTGCGACGTCATGACACGGTCGGGTCATGCTGCGTTCTCGCAACTGGGCTGGAACCAGGCGTGGAATAGGCGCAAAATCGAGCCAAATGCCACGAAAAGGTTCGTCGATCGAGCTGACCCGGACGCTCAGGAGGGTCAAGGTGCCGAGCTTCGTGGCAGCGAGCGACGGGACGATCACGTGGGGGAACGAGGCGGCCGACGAGATGTTCGGCGATCTCAGACGCCGTCCGTTCGCGACGGTCGTCGCGCCCGAGGACGTCCCCCTCGTTCAGCGGCAGCTCGAGCGGAAGCTCCGAGGCGCACCTCTGACCGACTACGAGGTGGACGTCTTCACCGCCGACGGTCGCCGACGCCGTGCCGAGATCAGCTCGGTGCCGATCGAGAACGGCGACGACTGCCACGCGGTCTTCGGAGTCGTGCTGCCCGGCAAGCCGCGAGATCCCGCGGTCCGGATGCCGGAGCTGACGCCACGCCAGAACCAGGTCCTGCAGCTGCTCGGGGAGGGCGCATCGACCGAGCAGATCGCGGGGATGCTCCACGTGAGCAAGGAGACGGTTCGCAACCACATCCGGCACATACTCCGCGCGCTCGGGGCGCATTCACGTCTCGAGGCGGTGGCGAAGGCGCATCGAAAGGGGCTCTTGCGTGATGACTGACGCCGACAGGTTTCAGTCCGGGAGCCAGTCGTCGAGCGGGAGCCCTGTGGCCAGCGCCGAGAAGTCGCCCGAACCGCGAATGGCCTTGGCCGCGTCGGCCAGCGCTTTGACCGCCACCCAGGTCAGGCTGCCCCCGACGCTCACGCGGCGCACGCCAGCATCTGCGAGCTCGGCGAATGAAAGCCCGGGGACGGCGAGCACGTTCACCGGCCGTGTGACCGCTTCGCACACGGCGCGAATCTCCTCGACTCTACGCAGGCCCGGCGCGTAGAGGACGTCGGCGCCCGCCCGCTCGAAGGCCTGCAGCCGCGCGATTGTGTCCTCGAGCTCCGGGTTCCCGCGGATGTGGTTCTCGGCTCGCGCGGTCAGCACAAACGGGAAACCGAGACCGTGAGCGGCCTCCACCGCCGCGGAGATCCGCTCCGCGGCGTGCTGCAGCTCGTAGAGCCGGCCGCCGGGGTCGTAGTCCTCGATCGAGCCGCCGACGGCCCCGGCCTCGGCTGCCCGCGTGATCGCGCGCGCGGCATCGGCTGGATCGGGGCCGTAGCCGTTCTCGAGGTCGACCGAGACCGGAAGCTCGGTCGCGCGGTCGAGGGCCGCCGCGTGGGCGACCATTTCGTCGAGCGTGACGCGGCCGTCGCGTCGACCGAGGGTGAAGGCGAAGCCGGAGCTCGTGGTCGCGAGCGCCTTGAATCCGAGCACGGCGAGGACGCGGGCTGACCCGGCATCCCACGGATTCGGGATCACGAATGGGTCGCCGGCGTGAAGCGCGCCGAACGCCTCGGCCTTCCTCGCTTGCCTGGCCGGTGAGGACATGTCGAGACCTTGCCACGAGCCATAGACGTTCGGGCCGCGGTCTGCGATCTTCTTGATGTCGAATGGCGATGACGACGCAGGCCAAGCTCGACGAGACCGCACTCCTCGAGCTCGAGAGTTCGCTTCGCGGCGAGCTGCTGCGTCCGGACCACCCGTCCTACGACGAGCAGCGGCGAGTCTGGAACGGCTCGATCAGCCGCCGTCCGGCGCTGATCGCGCGCTGCACCGGGGTCGCAGACGTGATCGCTGCAGTCCAGTTCGCGCGCCGCACGGGAATGGAGCTCGCCGTCCGGAGCGGCGGCCACAGCTTTCCGGGCCTGTCGGTCGCCGACGACGCGCTGGTCGCCGATCTCGGCCCGATGAAAGGGATCCGCGTCGATCCGGAGGCGCGTACAGCGCGGGCTCAGGCCGGCGTCCTGCTCGGAGAGCTCGATCGCGAGACGCAGCAGTTCGGCCTCGCCGTGCCCGCCGGAATCGTCACGCACACCGGGCTGGCGGGACTGACGCTCGGCGGCGGCATCGGCTGGGTGATGCGTAAGTACGGCCTCACGATCGATCAGTTGCTCTCCGTCGATCTGATCACCGCGGAGGGTGAGTTCGTCACGGCGAGCGAGAACGAGAACGCCGACCTCTTCTGGGGCGTTCGCGGTGGCGGCGGCAACTTCGGGATCGTCACCGAGTTCGAGTTCCGGCTCAACCCCCTTGGGCCGGAGGTGGTGGCCGGGCCGATCTTCTGGCCGATGGAAGACTCGCCCGAGGTGCTTCGCTTCTACCGCGACTGGCTCGCCGACGCGCCGGACGAGCTGATGACGATCGTCGTCCACCGGAAGGCGCCGCCGCTGCCCTTCGTTCCCGAAGAGTTCCACGGCAAGCCGGTGGTAACGGTCGTCTGCTGCTACGCGGGGCCGGTCGAAGAGGGCGAGCAGGTCGTCCGCCCGCTGAAGGAATTCGGCGCGCCGATCATCGACGTGTGCGGACCGAAGCCGTTCCTCGCGCACCAGGCGATGTTCGACCCAAGCTTCCCGCATCACCGTTGGTACTACTTCAAGTCCTGCGATGTCCCAGCGCTCACGGACGAGGTGATCGATATCACCGTCGAGCACTCGCAGCGGATTGAGTCACCGTTCACGGCCTTCCCGATCTGGCAGATGGGGGGCGCGGTCTCGTGCGTGGGCGAGGACGACTCGGCCTTCAGCGGCCGCAACGCCGGCTTCACGTACAACATCGGCGCCTGCACCGAGACCGCCGACGGCTTCGACTCGGAGCGGCAGTGGGTGCGGGACTTCTGGGCGGCGCTCGAGCCGCACCAGACGGGCGTCTACGTGAACTTCCTCGGCGACGAGGGCCAGGATCGCGTCCGTGAGTCGTACGGCACCGAGAAGTACGCTCGTCTGCAGGAGCTGAAGCGGCGCTACGACCCGGACAACTTCTTCCGGATCAATCAGAACATTACGCCGGCCTAAGGTCACGCCGAACGCCCTGCGGCTTTCCCGCAATCGAGATGTGGACTCCGCGCGATGCGAGTCGAGGCTTCGACGACGAGCATGAGGAAATGGAACGGAGTTACGGAGTTGTCTGGAAAGAAGGCTCGCGCGCGCCGGTGCCCGGCAAGCTCGAGCTGCTTCCTCGTGTCCTGCGCCTCCAAGGGCTCGACAGCACCCAGGAGGTTCCGTACGAGGCAGTGGCCGCGATCCGTGTCGGTCGCTCCGTTTCCGATCGGATCAATGGAGGCCCGTCGGTCGTCGTCGAGCGGAACCTGGGTGATCCGATTACGATCGCAACGGTGGCGCAGCCCAGCGTCGTCGGGGAGATCGCCGAGCGGCTGGCGGCGCTCCGCCTCGGAGCGCAGACCGGCCGCCTTGTCGTCGTGATCGTTCCGCTCAAGCCCGACGCGCACGCGAGCGTAAGCCGCCTCTTGAAGCAGGGGCCGCCGTTCGATCCCGCCGCGCTGGAGGCTCTCGACCGGCATGAGGTCTTTTTGACCTCCGACGAAGCGGTCTTCGTGTTCGAGTCGCACCTCGGTTCGGACGCGCTGGCGCCGCTGCTCTCTGACCCCAAGCTTTGGGAGGCCGTGTCGGCCTGGGGCGAGTACATCGCCGGGCCGCCGCGGGTCGCGGAGGAGGTTTTCTCGTGGAGCCGGAGCGAGTCGGAGGACGACGTCTCGTTCCTGCCGACGCCGGGCCCTGGCGACAGCGACGGCGGCGACATCTACTAGGCCGAAAGCCCGAGCAAATGCCGCGCGGCGCGCGCGGCGATCACGTCCTCGCGGGCCTCGAGCACGATGACCTGGACGGAGCTGCCGGCCGCCGCGATGCTTGCGTCCGGCAGCGCGGCGGCGTTGGCCTCGTCGTCGATTTCGACGCCGAGGAAGCCGAGCCGCTCGCAGATCGCGGCGCGGACAGAAGCCGAGTTCTCGCCGATGCCGGCGGTGAAGACGAGCGCGTCGATGCCGCGGAGCGCGGCCGCCATCGCGCCGACCGCGGTCGCTACGCGGTACGTGAAGACGGCGAGCGCGAGCCTGGCGGCTGGGGCCTTCGAGCCTTCCAGCTCCCGGACGTCTCCCGACAGCCCGGAGAGGCCGGCGAGGCCCGACTCGTGCTCGAGCATCCGGTCGAGTTCCTCGAGCGTCAGGTGGTGTTCGAGCAGGTAGAGGAGGGCCCCTGGGTCGACCGAGCCGGGCCGGGTCGCCATCGGGACGCCTTCGAGCGGCGTGAAGCCCATCGTCGTATCGACGGAGCGGCCGTCTCTGACTGCCGTCACCGAGCAACCGCCGCCGAGGTGGCAGACGACGAGCCGCGGCACGCGCACGCGCGAGCTGGCCCACTGCACCGAGAGCCCGTGGAAGCCGTATCGGCGGATGCCCCAGTCCTCCCTCACTTTCGCCGGCAGCGCATAGGTCGCTGCCTCCTCGGGGATCGTGGCGTGGAAGGCACTGTCGAAGACGGCAACGTGGGGCAGGTCGGGCAGTGCGTCTCGGGCCTGCTTGATCGCAGCCAGGGCCGGCGCGTTGTGCAGCGGCGCGAGCTCGACTGTGGCTTCGAGCCCCCGCTCGACCGCGTCGTCGATCACGACCGGCTCGCGAAAGCGGGTGCCCCCGTGGACGACACGGTGGGCAACCGCCGCAACGCCTTCCGGGACCGCGTCGAGCGACTCGACTGCGGTTGCCTCGTCGTCGGGCTCGACAACCGAGAGCTTCAGGCTCGTCGAGCCGGCGTTGACGCAGAGGATTCGCTTGCGAATCCGTCTTAGAGGACGTGGCGGCTTTGCCGCCGCGTCCGTCTTATCCCGGGTCGCCAATGGGTCTTTCATTCGACCAGGAGGGCCGCCCGCTTTGCTAGTACGGCCAGACCCAGTCGCGGATCTCCGGATCGTCCTCGCCGTGCTCGCGCGTGTAGGCGCGCGCGCGAATCCGACGGTCGCTCATCTTCTGGCGCAGCCGGCCCGCGGTCTCGGCCAGCCCCGGCACGCGGTCGATCACGTCCATGACGAGGTGGAACCGGTCGAGGTCGTTGAGCATGACCATGTCGAACGGTGTCGTAGTGGTGCCTTCCTCCTTGTAGCCGCGGACGTGAAGGTTCCCGTGATTTGTGCGCCGATAGGTGAGGCGGTGGATCAGCCACGGGTAGCCGTGGTACGCGAAGACGATCGGCCGGTTCGGCGTGAACAGAGCGTCGAACTCGTGATCGGAGAGGCCGTGCGGATGCTCGGTATCGGGCTGGAGGCGCATCAGGTCGACCACGTTCACGACCCGCACCTTCAGTTCCGGCAGGTGCTCGCGAAGAAGCGCCGCCGCCGCGACCGTCTCGAGCGTAGGGATGTCACCGCAGCAGCCGAGGACGACGTCTGGCTCGCCCTGCTCGTCGTTCGACGCCCATTCCCAGATACCGACGCCGCGGGTGCAGTGCACGATCGCGTCGTCCATCGGCAGGTAGTTGAGGGACGGCTGCTTGCCCGCGACGATCACGTTCACGTAGTGGTGGCTGCGGAGGCAGTGATCGGCGACCGAGAGCAGGGTGTTCGCGTCGGGCGGCAGGTAGACGCGGATCACCTCGGCCTTCTTGTTGACGACGAGGTCGATGAAGCCGGGATCCTGGTGGGTGAAGCCGTTGTGATCCTGGCGCCACACGTGCGAGCTGAGCAGGTAGTTGAGGGAGGCGATCGGGCGCCGCCAGGGAATGCCCCGAGTCACCTTCAGCCACTTGGCGTGTTGGTTGAACATCGAGTCGACGATGTGGACGAAGGCCTCGTAGCAATTGAATAGCCCGTGCCTGCCGGTGAGGAGGTAGCCCTCGAGCCAGCCCTGGCACTGATGCTCCGAGAGCACTTCGACGACCCGGCCCTCGGGGGCGAGGTTCTCGTCGGTCGGCACGATCTCCGCCTCCCAGACCTTCTCCGTCACCTCGAAGACGTCGTCGAGCCTGTTCGACGCCGTCTCGTCGGGCCCGAAGATCCGGAAGTTCGATGGGTTACGGGCGACGATGTCCCGTAGAAAGCCGCCGAGCACGCGCGTGGGCTCGCTGAAGGTCGTGCCGGGCGCCAGGACGTCGATCGCATAGTCGCGGAAGTCCGGGCAGACGAGATCCTGCATAAGCTCGCCGCCGTTGGCGTGCGGGTTCGCGCTCATCCGCCGGCCGCCGCGCGGCGGCAGCTCACCGAGCTCGGGAACGAGGCGCCCTTCCTCGTCGAAGAGCTCCTCGGCCCGGTAGCTGCGCAACCAGTCCTCGAGCACGCGGAGGTGGTCGGGGTTGTCGCGGACGCCGGTGACCGGCACCTGGTGCGAGCGCCAGGTTCCCTCGACCGGCAGGCCGTCGACCTCCTTGGGGCCGGTCCAGCCCTTCGGCGTCCTCAGGACGATCATCGGCCAGAGCGGCCGCGCTTCGACGCCGTCCTCCCGGGCCGCGCGCTGAATTTCGGCGATCTGGTCGAGGGCTTCGTCGAGGGCGCTGGCGAGATCCTTGTGGACCGCGTCCGGCTCGTCGCCGGCGACGATCAACGGCCGCCAGCCGCAGCCCTCGAGAAACGAGACGAGCTCGTGCTCGGGAATCCGTGCGAGCACGGTCGGATTCGCGATCTTGTAGCCGTTGAGGTGAAGGAACGGCAGGACTGCGCCGTCGGTGCGCGCGTTCAGGAACTTGTTGCCGTGCCAGCCCGTCGCCAGCGGGCCGGTTTCGGCCTCGCCGTCGCCGACGACGCAGGCCACGACCAGCTCGGGGTTGTCGAAGGCGGCGCCGAAGGCGTGCGAGAGTGAGTAGCCGAGCTCGCCGCCCTCGTGGATCGAGCCGGGCGTCTCGGGCGCCGCATGGCTGGGGATGCCGCCGGGAAACGAGAACTGGCGGAAGAGGTGGCGGATCCCTTCCTCGTCTCGGCCGACGTGCGGGTAGAGCTCGGTGTAGGTGCCCTCGAGCCAGGCGTTTGCGACGACGGCCGGGCCGCCGTGGCCGGGGCCTGTGATGTAGATCGCGTCGAGGTCACGCTCGCGGATCGCGCGGTTCAGATGCACGTAGATCAGGTTCAGGCCGGGGACGGTCCCGAAGTGGCCAAGGAGGCGGGGCTTGACGTGCTCCGGCCGCAGCGGCTCGTGGAGCAGCGGGTTGTCGAGCAGGTAGACCTGGCCGACGGAGAGGTAGTTCGCCGCGCGCCAGTAGGCGTCGATCAGGCGTAGTTCATCGGCTGGCAGTGTCTGCGTCATCGCGGACTGCAGGCTCATGGGCGCCACTTCTCGAAGATCACCAGCACGCTGAGCTGTTCGTAGCCGACGAAGCGGTGCTCGGCGCCCGCGGGAACGAAGACGGCATGTCCCTCTCGAAGCTCAACCTTGTCTCCCTCGACTTCGAGCGTCCCGCGTCCTTCCAGCAAGACATAGACCTCGTCGTCCTTGTGCGGCTGCTGCCGGTCGGGCTCGGGCGCCACGAGCACGTAGACGCCGATCTCGAGGCCGGCGGAGCGGTGGACGACCTCGTACCCGCCGTCGCCCGTGGCAAGCCGATCCTTCGCGCCGGCGATGTCGAACGGCTCGGCATTTCGCAGGGACCTTGGCTCACGCTCTGGCAGGTCGATGAGGGGCTCCTTTCGATCGACTACGCACGGCGGTCTCGGAAGCTTCTCCTACTTTGCCGCACCAAGCGAGGAAAGGTCGGCGTCGACCGAGATGCCCTCGAATCGCTCCGGCAGATCGAGGATCGCACCCGAGCGCTCCGCCAGGAAAGGCGCGAGGTACCGGCCGACGATCTTGCCGGGAGGCCACCAGAGCGCATCCGTGTCAACGGAAGAGACGAAGCCGGCCCGGTTGAGCTCAGCCCGCGCATAGAGCGGCGCTCCGCCTGTGAGGATCAACCCTCGCAGAACGGGCCGGAACGGCTCGGCCGCGACGTCGGCTCCGGCGAGGCAGGCGATCGCCTCGGCAGCCGCGTCGGCTTGCTGTGTCGCGAGGCCGCCTTGCTTCACGGGAAATGCCGTCGCGTCGCCGGCGGCGAAGACGTCCTCGATGCCGGTCACGCGACCGCTGCCGTCGGTGACGATGAAGCCCTGCGAGTCGCCCGGGATGCCCGCGATCCCGGGTCCCTCGAGACGCGGTAGAGCGACCACATGATCGGCTTCGAGCTCCCAGTCGGGCGTGAGCACAAGCGATCGGTTTTCGAATGCCACCGGGTAGGAGCTCGTGCGAACACGGATTCGACGGTCTGCCAGCAGTTCCGCGATTGCCGAGCGGGCGGCCGGCCCGAAGATCTGCAGCGGCGCCTCCTCGTGCGTGACGACGACGACCTCGAGGTTCGGAAGACAGGCTGCGGTCTGCAGGGCGAGCTCGTACAGCGGCAGCGGCCAGCTGACCGCACCGGGCAGCGCGAAGACGACGCGTTTTGCCTCGTTCTCCGCGAGTTCGCCGAGCAGCGAGCCGAACGCCTCGCTGTCCGCGGGCCCGCGGAAGGTGAAAGCACCCGGGATGGATTCGACCGGCCGCGCTCCGACCGCGATCAGCAACACGTCGTAGTCCAGCTCCGTCCCAGCCGAGCTGCGGGCGACGTGGCTCTCGGTATCGACAGAGTCCAGGCGGCCGACCGTGAACAAAGCACCGTACTCGTCCGCGATGTCGCTCAGATCGAGACCGTGGATGTGGCCGAGCCCGAACGGCTCGGCCACTGCCAGTGGGCGGTACCAGAACTGAGGCTCGGCAGCCAGGAGCTCGATCGAGACTCTCTCCTGAGCATGAAGCTTGAGCGCGAGAAGAGCCTCGAGGCCGGCGACGCCGCCACCCGCGATCAACACGTGCAGCGGCCGGCCGGTGGTCGAGCGTGCGTTCATCCGGTCACGCGGACGGTCAGGCGAAGGACGTTGTCCTCGCCGATCGTCTTCATCGCCATGCCGGGGTAGTCCTCACCGGGCTTGGTCGTGAACCTGTAGACGCCGACCTTGCCGAAGGTGATGCGGACCGACGCGCTCATGTGGCGCATCGCTGGGCCGGGGCGGTAGCGGACCGCGGGGCCGCCCGTCTTCACGAGTTTGTGCGACATGATGTCGTTGTCGAGGAAGGTGATCGTGCCGCCGCGGGCGAGAGTCGTCTTTTGAGTGGCCAGGTACGGACCGCCGTTGACCGACCAAGCGTGGCAGCCCTTCATCTGGTGCCTGATCGTGATCGTCGACTTCGCCGGCGCCTTGGCCGCCTGCCGCTGCGGTGTCGTCCCCGTCATTGCGACGCCGGCCGTGAGGCCGATCCCGACGCTGAGCCCTGCCAAGATGATTAGTAGTCGCTTCATCAGGAAGTTCCTTTCTTCGTTCACCGAACTGTCGAGGCTGAGGCGCCGGGCGGCATCCGCCTCGGGCCTGAGCGCGACTGCCGTCTTCCCGTGGTGTCGTTGCGGGTTTCTGCGTACGCCTGCTACCAGCTCTTGAGAGCCGAGCGGAGCGAGGGCGGCGTCAGCCGGACGCGGGCGTCGACTGCGACGCAGCCGGTCGGGAGCGCGATCACCGGATTGAGGTCGAGCTCGGCCACCTCGGGCAGTTGCCCGGCGAGCAGCGAAAGCCGGTGCAGCAGGTCGATCAGCGCCGGCGCATCGGCTGCCGGCGTCCCGCGGAAGCCTGCGACGAGTCGCCCGGCCTTGCCCTCCTGGACGAGTTCGTTCGCGTCGACGTCCGTCAGGGGAGCGATCCGGAACGCGGCAGCACCGATCAGCTCCGCGAAGACGCCGCCGGGACCGAAGGCCACGAGCGGGCCGAAGACCGGATCCTGGACGATGCCCGCAAGCAGCTCGGCGCCGCCGGTGACCATCGGCTGCACGAGGACGGGCGCCCCGATCCGCTTGGCGGCGGCGCGAACCTGGTCCGCGTCGCTGAGGTCGAGGGCGATGCCCCCCTGTTCGGTCTTGTGCGCTCCAGCCGCCGCCGTCTTGAGGACGACCGGCAGTCCGAGCTCGGCCGCTGCGTCAACCGCCTGGTCGACGGTCTCCGCGACGCGCTCGGGCACGACCGGCACGCCGTAGGCCTCGAGCAGGCTGCGCGTCGCGTCCGCGTCGAGCCACGCCTCGGAGCGGCCCTCGAGGGCGGCGTCGACGACCCGCCTCGCGGCTGTGAAGTCGACCTCGGGCGGCGGGGGGACCGTGCCGGCCGGCCGCCGGAGCCACTCGGCCCGCCTGGCGGCGAGACCGAGCGCCCGCGCCGCCGACTCGGGATAGGCGAACGACGCGACGGAGCTCCCTTCCTTCCGCAGCGCCGCTGGCGTTCCGTCTCGGCTGATCAGGACGGCGAGCACCGGCTTGTCCGTCCCGGCGTGATTGACCGCGTCGAGGATCGCCTCCGCCACCTCGTCGGCGCCCGCGACGACGGGTGGGACGAAGAGCACGATCAGCGCATCCAGCCGCTTGTCCTCGAGCAGGGCCGGGATTACGGCTTCGAAGGTGGCCTCGGTGGCGGAACCGAGCAGGTCGACCGGATTCGCGAGGCTGGCGTCCTCCGGAAGCAGCGGCTGCAGCGTCGCCCGCGTCTCTTCGCTCAGCTCCGGTAGCTCGAGTCCGGCGGCGGCGCAGGCGTCGGCGCAGAGGATCCCTAGCCCGCCGGCGTTCGTGAGCACGCCGACGCGCCGCCCGCTGGGGAGCGGCTGACTCGAGAGCAGCGCAGCTGCGTCGACTAGTTCCTCGAGCGTCCCCGCCCGGATCACGCCGGCCTGGCGGAAGAGCGCTTCGACGGCCGTGTCGGAGCTCGCGAGGGCGGCGGTGTGCGAGCTCGCGGCGCGTGCGCCGGCCTCGGTCGCCCCCGACTTCAGCGCGAGCACCGGCTTCCGGCGCGCGACGCGCCGCGCGAGCCGCGCGAACTTCTGCGGGTTGCCGAAGGACTCGAGATAGAGCAGGACGAGCTGCGTCTCGTCGTCGTCTTCCCACCACTCGAGCAGGTCGTTCGAGGAGACGTCGGCCTTGTTGCCGATCGACACGAATGAGGAAAACCCCAGCCGCCGCTCGGACGCCTTCTCGAGTAGCGCGAGCCCCAGGGCCCCGCTCTGGGACGAGAACCCGATTGGGCCAGGCGGCAGCGATCGCGGGCCGAACGTTGCATTGAGGCCGAGCCGCGGCACCGCGATCCCGAGGCAGTTCGGGCCGACGAGCCGGCCGCCGTGCGCCCGTACGAGGTCGAGCAGGCGCTCCTGGCGCTCGCGGCCCTCCGCGCCGATCTCGGCGAAGCCAGAGGAGATGACGCAGAGCGCCTTGACGCCGCGCGTGAGCGCGGCGTCGGCCGCGTCGAGGACGTGCGGCCCCGGCAGGCAGACTACGGCGAGGTCGACGACCTCGGGCACGTCTGCGATCGACTTGTAAGCCGGCACCCCGCCGACCGGCTCGCCGTCCCGGTTGACCGGATACGCGGCGCCGACGAAGTCCGCCGCCAGGACGTTCCGGAAGAGCTCGCCGCCGATCGAGCCGCGGCGGCGCGAGGCGCCGATCACGGCAACGGACTTCGGCTCGAAGAAGGGGCGGAGAGAGGCCGTGACGGCGAGGTGGTCGCGCTCGTCACGGGTTCTTATAAAGCGCTCCGTCGGCGCGATCGGGAAGCGGACCTCGAATTCGCCGCCGTCGAGCTCCCGTGTCACCTCGAGGCCGGCCCCCTCAAAGACGCCGAGCATCGCGCGGTTCTCCGGCATCACCTCGGCGACGAAGCGCTCGATGCCCTGCTCGGCGGCGATCGCGGCGAGGCGCTCGAGCAGGCGCGTCCCGATTCCGCGGCCCTGCAGCTCGTCTGCGACTGCGAAGGCCGCCTCGGCGGCACGCTCGTCGCGGAGCCGCATGTACTCGGCGACCGCCACGATGCGGTCGTCGAGCTCACCGATCAGGACTCCACGGTCCTGCCAATCAGGGTCGAGAAAGTGGCGTACGAGATCGTCGTCGACGGGTCGAATGCCGTGAAACCGCAGGTAGAAGCTCCGTTCCGAGAGCCCGGTGAAGAACGCGGCGAGGGCGTCCGCATCCTCTCGCGCGGGCGCCCTCAGTCTCAGGGTCGAGCCGTCGCGGAGGATGACGTCGACCGCGGCGGCCGTCCGGTGATCAGTCGTTGCCGCCGACAAAGGCAAGCTCTCTCTTCGCTCCTTTCTCGCTCACGGGCTCGGCTTCGAGCACGACCTTCAGCGCGTCCGTTTCCGCAGCCGCGGCGAAGGTGTCGTAGGCAGCCATCGTCTCGCCCATCGGAAATCGGTGTGTCGCGAACGGCGTCGCGTCGAGCCGTCCCTCGACGATCAACTTCAGGAGCCGCGGGGTCGTGACCGTGTCGACGAGGCCGGTGGTAATCGTCACGTCGCGGATCCAGAGCCTCTCCAGGTGCAGCGTCGCAGGGTGTCCGTGGACGCCCACGTTGGCGACTCGGCCGCCAGGGCGGACGAGCTCGGTGCAGAGCTCGAACGTCTCGGGCACGCCGACTGCCTCGACCGCGACGTCGGCGCCGAGGCCGCCGGTCAGCTCCAT
>Ga0307308_10000039_pt1 | contig 34492 bp, 36 predicted proteins | sample ER_DNA_195_FD_194501 | JGI IMG/M metagenome (GOLD analysis project Ga0307308, IMG submission 194501) | Bulk soil microbial communities from the East River watershed near Crested Butte, Colorado, United States - ER_DNA_195 | ecosystem: Environmental > Terrestrial > Soil > Floodplain | place...
GTCAGCGCTGCCTGATGCTCCTCATCCGCTGCCTTCGCACTTGACAGCTCCTCGGTCAATCGATCTGCATCTTTCAAGTGCTTCGACCGCTCCTCTTGCAGCGTGGTCAGCTCGCCCTCCAGCTCTCGCAACCGTTGGTCGCGGGCCGCCAATTCCGCGTTAAGCCGGTCAAGCTCGCTTTTGAAACTCCGCTCAAGGCTGCGCCGTTGTGCTATTGCCTCCTGCGAGAGGGAGTTCCGATCCCGAAGGACCTGGTCCAAACGTTCGGCGACTAGAGCCAGGAGCTGCTCGGTTTCGTGCCGGTCATAGCCCAGAAGCCGGCGCCTCAGCGCCGTCTCGCGGATGCTGTCGGGTGTGGTTTCTCGAGCCATGAGGTGAGAGATGGGCCTCGCTGGTTACGGCTACTGCGACGAAAAGGAAAATCGAACCCCCTCGATACGATTCCACTTGAGCCGCTCGGCGTCAACCTCGTGGCTTTGACCCGTACCACAGAAGTCCCAGCGGAAGTCGATTCGCCCTGGATCGCACCCAGGAGGTCGCCGGTTCGAGTCCGGCTAGCTCCATCGAAGAAAGCTTGCTTAGGGGAATCGCCGCGGCGGTGCAACGGTCCCAGCCCAAGAGGTGCCGGCGCTCCCCACGGCGCGACGCGGCGTTAACCGCATCGCGCCGATCCCCAGGGGAGTTCGTTGGATCCAGGTCGTCGACCGAAGCAACAGCACAATCGCGTGCAAACCGTTCAGCGGACAGTTGTCCACCGCCGTGAACCACTTTCGCCTGTCCACATCATCGTCGAGCGTGCGGCGACGTCCAGCATCACCCGTTCAGGACGACTCGGTCCGGGCCAAAGACCCTCCTCCCACGCGAGCGATCACCGGTGCTCGAACGTGACGCATCATCCTCTTCGGACGATGCCCCCACCCAGGGCCCATGAAGAATGGACGTCGATGCTTTTCCAGACGCTCATGAGAAGAGAAATGGCGCGTCTAGGGCTGGCTTCTTTTGCGCGTGCGATTGCGGTGGATACCGGTCCCACGAGACGCCGCCGCACGCCGAAACAGCATTTCTCTAACGGAATCGGTGCCATCTTGCACGCGACCAGCGAGATTGCGTACCGGCCTCACCTGGTCGTCTCGCTCTGCCACGCTGCCCGACCGAAGGTTCGGTCCGAGGTCCGCTACGGGTTGGCGGAACTCCGCCGGTCTAGAGCGCACCACCAATCCGAGCAGCCTGGACTCAGGCAGCGGACGCTCCTTGCGGCCAGTCTTGGCGCCGGCGCCACGGTGGCTCTGCTGATCCATGGCAAACGGGTGGCATCACTCGATCCCGAGGACAGCCTCTAAGCCGAGCCTGGGTCTGCGGGGCCCTGCGGCTTCTGCGCGGGCCCGGCCGTTGGAGGGCCGCCGGTGGAACCAAGAGCCCCAGAGGTGACGCGTCCGGCTGAGGTGACGGTGATTACCACGCGCTCGCCGTCGCGTCCCAGAACAGCTGAGTCCTCGGACTGGTTCTCGATTACCCAACCCTGGCTGGTCCAGCTAGCGATCGTTGTTCCGAGTGAGCGTGAACGCTCCTCGAGCGACACTTCGGCTCGCCGACGCCTCCCGAGGAACCAAACGATCAGCGCGATTACGGCGGCTCCGACGGCCGCGATGATCACCCAGATCCAGCCGGACGTTTCGCTCGAGGTTGCCTGGGCGGCGGGCGTCACCGTCACGCCGACCGTCTCGGAACTGGTGATCGTCACCCCCGGTCGTGTCTCCGTGACGGTGGCGGACGGCCGGGTCGACGTTTGTTGCGTCCCGGTGGGCGTTTGCGTGGCCGTGGCACGATCGCCTGACGCGCCCTTGATCGAAGTCGAAGCGCTGTTCGACACACCACTGCCACCACAACTCGTGAGCACGAACGCCGTGAGAACCCCAATGCCAAAGCACACCGCGAGGCGCGCGCCTCCAATCACGGCGACCGCCGTTCACGTTGTACCGGCGGACTATCGTGCAGAACGCGTGCCGGAATGACGAAGAGCCAGTAGAAAAAAATGAAGCCGGCGAGACCCCCGACGCCGAACACAAAGGCGAATGCGCAAACGGCCCAGAAGCTGGCGATCACTCTTCAAAGGTCGCAGCCGTGCGTGCAGGTCACATCATGCCGTTAGGATGATTCAACGGTGCATTGACTGTGCGAGGGTCGTTCCATGATAGATCCCGCGACGCTTATCCTCAGTGATCGAACTGGCCTCTAGAGAGAGTGCAGGGCTGCGTGTCGCTCTGCTCTGGGATGAGAGCAGTAACTACTTTGCAGTCTCCGTGTGGAATGCAGGGGCGGGGGATGCGTTCGAGCTCGTCGTGACGGAAGCAGACGCGTTCGAGATTTTCCACCACCCCTACGCGTATGCCGCGAGGCGCGGGGTCGAGTACCGAACAGCGGCCTAGGGTAGCCGGGACACGACAAGCGGGGAGACGCTGTCTTGCCGCGAAGCACCGACGCCGGCCTCAAGGCCGCACGCGTCTCCGGATGTCGGCGGCGATTACAGAGCTCAGTTCGTCCAATTTGGATGACGCGATCCGGATGCGGGGCGGCGTACGGTTGTTCGGGACACGCCCGGCTGGCGGGACCTGCGAACAAAAGGACATTGCGCAATGAGTTCGGCGGCGGACAAGCTCGAGCACACGAGCGACAGGCCGACCAGGCCCGTGACCTAGATGGCGACACCAGACAACCCCACCGCCACCGGGCCCGGCGAGCCTCCGGCAATCCTGGACCACGAGAGCCAGTCCTCGCCTAGGGTGTCGCGGGACAGGAAGGCCTACGGTGGGACGAGCCGCCGATTGTCCGCGATCTGGGCTTGGCTGCGCAACCGGGCCGACTCTCCTTTCGGCCGACTCGCGTTCCTTTGGTTTCGACGCTATCTCGAGGCGAGCCGTAACTCGGGTGCGGCGGCTACGACGTACCTCACACTGTCGGTGCTGCCCACGGCGCTCGTCGTCATCGCGATCTTCAACCTGGCCAAAGCAGACGAGAACGCGTTTGCGGATCGCCTGATCACACACATGAACCTCGACGGGTCGACTGCGAGCCTCGTCCGCGAGCTGTTCGGCACCACCTCGAACAATCTCCTTGCAGCCTCCGTCACGATCGTGATCGGCTTTCTTCTGTGGGGGCTGTCGGTCGGACAGCGGTACCAGGACCTGCTTGCACGCGCCTGGGGTATACGCGTGGGCGGGGCGACGGATCAGGGGTTGTTCACGATTTGGTTCTTCGTCGCAAGCGGGCTCGTTGCGCTCATGCTGGCCTCCGCCTCGGAGCTCCAAGCCGATGGCTGGCTCGTGGTGCTTCCGGTCTGGATCAGCGGTTCGATGATCTTCTGGCTCTGGACCCCGCGTTTCTTGCTCCATCGCAGGATCACGATTCGCTCCCTTCTGCCCGGGGCGCTCCTCGCAACGTTCGTCGTGGGCGGGACTATCGCTACCTCACCCTTCTGGATCGGGCCGACGTTGGATCAGAACGCCAAGACGTTCGGCTCATTCGGCGTCGTCCTCGCCCTCCTTGCCTACATCCTGACGGTCGTCACGATCTCGATGGCCTGTGCCGTCTTCGCTCCCGTTTGGGCCGAGTGGCGGCAGGCCGAGAATGAACGCAACGGGTAACAGGCGCCGGGGGCTGCGGAACTGGACCTCCCGGAAAACTCGCAGCAGGAAGCTCTGGGGGGTCCCGTGCCGATGAGCGCAGCTGCCTCCTCGCGTCTCGCCGGGGTAGGAGGGGTACCTGACAGTCCACTCGCGGACAATCGCTAATGCCACGGGTAGCTCGTCCGAGTCTGATCGAGCGCAGCATGTCGCGTTTTCTGCGCGAACCATCCTCCGTAGCGATGGCCGCACGCGTCATCGTCACGGCTACTGCGGTAGTGGTCGTCGCCGGCGGAGTCCTGATGCGCGTGCTCGACCATCGCGAGTACTCGAACATCTGGGTCGGCATGTGGTGGGCGTTGCAGACAGTGACGACTGTGGGTTACGGCGACGTCACGCCGAAGAAGCTCTCCGGACGGATCATTGCCGCTTTCGTAATGCTCGAGGGCATAGCGTTTCTGACCATCGTCATCGCCGCGATTACGTCGACCTTCGTCGCGCGGGCGGCCAGGGAGCGGGAGATCACCGAGGCCGCGGACGAGGACAATGCGGAGGTACGAATCGAGGCCCAGCTGGCTGGCATCGAGCGGCGCCTCGATCAGCTCGATGTGATGCTGCGCAAGTAACCGGGCTTCTCGGGGCCAGGCCGTGAGTCCGGGTCAGCAACGGGTCAGCCGCCCCAGACAAGCACTCCGCGCTACGTGCTCTGGAGGATCTTCTGCTTCTGCGCGTCGAACTCGTCTTGCGTGAGCACGCCGGTGTCGAGCAGCCCTTTCAGCTTGGTCAGCTCCACAATGCTCTCGTCTGACAAGGTCGCGGCCGGCGCCGGATTCGCCGCAGGCGCTGCTTCCTGCTCAGCCTCGGGCTGCTGCGCCGATGCATCCTGATCCGTGCCTTCCATCGCATTGTTGGCGCCGGCCTTCCCGGCGCCGTATGCGACCCCGCCTACGGCTGCTGCACGCAACAGTGGCCGTCGTCGTCTGAGCATCTCCTGCCTCCCTGGTCGGCGCGCATGGTGATTCCAGGTCCGAAGTCTGATGCGTTAGAGGCGGTCGGCCTCATCCAATACGGGTGAATGTGACCAAACTGTTTCTACGGACCTGCTGGTACATGAACCAGGATGTCCCGTCGAGCCCGCAGGACGTTTGCGGCCGATCAGCGGGCGCCGCTACCGACGAGCGTGAATTGCTATCCGCCGCCCACAGTGGCAGAGCTGAGCCGTGGGTTAAGCGGCGACTCGGTTTGGGCCGAAGACCCGGTTGCGGATATCTCCGCCCGCTGCGGCTATCTCGCCGAGCTCATAGATGAACTCGAACCAACCGAGATCCGGTGGGCCGAGCTCCGGGGAGATCCGCATACCGCCGCTCGAACGAAAGCCCATCGCCAGGCTCAAGAGGCGCGCGACGAGCGCGTCAGCCGCGTCTTGCAGCGTGTTACCGTCGCCGAAGATGTAGCTCCCGAGCCACAGACGGCAGTGTCCGGACGTCTCATGGATCCGCAGCGGCGGTGTCCAGGCGTCGGCCATGGACTGAGTATGCGCGACGGGTCGGCTTGCAAACCCGACCCGCCGCGGTCCGAGCTTCGGCTCTACTGGCGCGCCATCGCGATTCGGTAGCGCTCCTCGGGCGTGATCAGATGGTCTGCGTCCTGGGCGTCCTCGCCCAAGTCGATCTCGACCCACTGCACGCGGCCGGTGAACTCGAGCTCGTCGGTTGCCAGGTCGTCGGTCACAGGCGTGCCGCTGTCCGAACCGAGATCGCTCGTCTCGTCCGCCGAGAAGAGCATCGGCACGGTCGCGTCGACGCGACCCTCACCGACCTTCTCGCCGTCAAGGTACAGCGAGACGTTCCCGCCTTTGCCGAGCCCTCCGCCGTCGTAGTCGAACTCGACACGCACCTGGTGTTCGCCGGCGGAGATCGCATCCTCGCCGTACACGTTGAACCGCTGCAGCCCGAAGAGGTTGTAACAGAAGGCCGGCTTTCCGTCCTTCACATACAAGCTCATGCCGCCGAACGCGCCACCCTGCGCAATGATCACGCCTCTCGCGCCGCCTTCAGCGACATCGATTTGCGCTGTGATCGCGAAGGACTTGTTCTTGGTGTTGACGGTCGAGCTCTCGCTGAGGCGGCCCATACCTCCGAAGAGGATCTGGCGATTGCCCCGGATGAGCTGTGGCCGGCCGGCCATGTCGGGGTTGAAGCGTTCTGCACGCCGATCGTCCAGCGGCAGCACGTTGTACTTTGCGGCTTCGATCAAGAAGAGCGTCTGCAGCTCCGCCAGCTTCTCAGGCTTTTCCTTCGCAAGGTCGTGGGCCTGTGTCCAGTCGTCGGGTCCGTACAGCTCCCAGACGTCGTCTCCGAACTTCGCCAGTTCGGCGGACATCACCCATGGGACGCTGTGCCTGGTCACCGCTGTCCAACCCTTGTGGTAGATACCGCGGTTGCAGAACATCTCGAAGTACTGAGTTTCCCGCTGCTCGGGCTCCGCCGCGTTGTCGAACGAAGGGGCCATCGAGGCGCCGTGCAGAGGCATCTGTTGGACGCCGTGCACGAAGGTCGGCTCGGGCAGCCCGGCGACATCGAGCACGGTCGCCGCGACGTCGATGATGTGGCTGAACTGTGAGCGGACCTCGCCTTTCGCCTTGATCCCGTTCGGCCAATGCACGATCGTGCCGTTGCGCGTGCCGCCCCAGTGGGATGCCACCTGCTTCGTCCACTGATACGGCGTGTCCATGGCGTGCGCCCAGCCGACCGCGAAGTGGTTGTAGGCCTTCGGCGTACCGAAGTCGTCGATGCGCGCTGTCATAAAGTCGACGGTCTCGAGGGCGGCGGCGCCGTTCAACACGACCATCTCGTTGAAGCAGCCGTTCGGTGTTCCCTCGGCAGAGGCGCCGTTGTCGCCGACGATCAGGTAGATGAGCGTGTCATCGAGGATCTCGAGCTCGGAGAGCGCATCGATCAGACGCGCAATGTGATGATCGGTGTGCTCGAGGAAGCCGGCGTAGACCTCCATCTGCCGCGCGAAGATCGGCTTCATCTCGTCAGGTGTCTCGTCCCAGCTCGGAATCTCGGCGGGCCTCTCGGTGAGCTCTGCGTCCTCGGGGATCACGCCAAGCTTCTTCTGGCGGGCGAAGGTTTCTTCGCGCACCTTGTCCCAACCGTGATCGAATTTGCCCTTGTATCTGTCCGCCCATTCCTTGGGAACGTGATGCGGGGCGTGTGTGGCGCCCGGCGCGAAGTAAACGAAGAAGGGCTTGTCGGCCATCAGAGCCTTTTGCTGACGGATCCAGTCGATCGCGTGATCGGTCATGTCTTCCGTGAAGTGGTACCCCTCTTCCGGTGTGCGGTCCGGCTCGACGGGCACGGTGTCCTGATAGAGGGCCGGTGCGTACTGATTCGTCTCGCCGCCGATGAAGCCGTAGAAGTGCTCGAAGCCACCGCCGCCTGAGGGCCAGTTGTCGAAGGGCCCCATCGGGCTCGTCTGCCAGACCGGCACCTCGTGGCATTTTCCGAACTGCGCGGTCGAGTAGCCGTTCAGCTTCAGTGTCTCGGCCAGCGGCGAGGCGGAGTTCGGGCGGAGCGAGTTATAGCCGGGTGCGGACGTCGCGATCTCGGTAATGGCGCCCATACCGACCGCGTGGTGGTTGCGGCCGGTCAGCAACGCCTGCCGCGTGGGCGAGCAGAGGGCCGTCGTGTGGAACCGGTTGTACCGCAATCCTTCCGACGCCAGCTTCTCGAACGTCGGCGCCTGGCACGGCCCGCCGAAGGCCGAGGAAGAGCCGAAGCCCGCGTCGTCGAGCAGAATCACGAGCACGTTCGGTGCGCCGTCAGGTGGGCGCAGCGGCTCGATCGGTGGGAACGACGTGTCGGGATCCTTTGCGTCGTACGTGATGAGGCCTGTGTGCGGCCGGTTCGGAATCGGAAGCACCGTCCGTGCGATCTCGTCGGGCATGTCGTGTCGCTCCTTGAGTTTCGAGGTCGAAGCCAGAACGTCATCGTCCCGGCCTCAGGGGTTAACGGTCATCACCCTTTTCGGACGATCATCCGGGTGAGTTTCGGAGCGTGCTGAGGCGGGCCTGGACGGACGCGTGGCGCTTTGGTGGAGCGACTTCGAGCAGTTGCTCGAGCAGGCGCAACAACCGTTTCTGGAGATAGAGCGACCCCGAGCGCATGTTGACGATTTCATCCAGCGCGAGCTCCAGGTATTCGTCCCACGTCGGCAGAGGCAGCACGAGGCGCACACGGCCACTCGCGTCTGTGAGATTGCCGACGTCGAGTTCGCGCATCGAGAGCTCTCGCAGCAAGCTGTCGATGCCGTCAGTCGCCTGAACAGCAGTCGTGGGATCGTTCAGCGCCGGTGAGAGCGCTCGCAACGCAATGTCGACGAGCACGCGTAGTGCAAACGCCGGATCTTGCTCGAATGTTCGCTCGAGACCGACGTTGACCGTCGCGAGGATTTCTCTTTCGAGCCCCGCGCCGTCGCCCCCCCGCACCAGGGCAAGAACGGATCCCTGCAGTATCGTTTCTCCCGGACGCAGCCGCAGCTCGACGATCGCGTCGGCGCGCTCTGCACACTCGAGCAGCCGCGGGACGTCGACGTGCTGCATCACGGCCGTGCCGCGCGTCCATCTGATACTCGTGTTGACCGCCGGAAGGTTCTCTCTGGCGGGATATGTCCGGTCGTCGGATCTCGCCGGGTAAACGCCGTCGATCACCTCCCGCCCGCGCTCGGTGACCTGTGCTAGGACCGATGCAAGCTGGATCGACTTGAACGCTCCCGTTTGCAGTGCGCGAAACAGCCCGATCGAAGTGAGCAGCAACAGGACGAGTGACAATGGGACGAGCCCGGTCGTCTCGTCCTTTCCTCCGATGGCAAACGCCGCGGTGAACGAGAACACGAGCACGCCCGTGAAAAACCCGAAGGCGTGCCACACGATCGGCGCATCCCGGAAGAGATTCAGCCTGGGCGTGAAGGCCGTGGATCCGAACTGCACGACGAGGAACAGCAGCGAGTAGACGATGCCGATGAAGGTCACGATCCCCGCTCCGACTGCGAAGAGCAATTCGATCGCCCTCGTGCTCGGCACACTGAACCCGATCGCAATCCGCGGTACCAAGAGCCCGAGGCCGAACCCCGCCAGGATGTAACCGAGCTGCACGATCCCGGCGCGCAGCCGGCGCCGCTGTTGGAGCGCGCGCCCGGCGGGACGCCTCCTCAGTGGGGGGGTCGCTGACGGGCCGGCTACTACGGCGGTCATCCCAGCAATGTCAGGGCGAATGCGACGGCGAAGCCGAGCGATGTCGCGAGGCCCACCAGTTTGCCGCCGTGCTCGAACGCCTCCGGCATCATCGTGTCGGCAAGCATCGTCAGGATGGCGCCGCCCGCAAACGCGAGCACGAACGCCACCGTGTGCGCTGACGCTCCGTCGAAGAGGCCGAAGCCGGCGAGCGACGCGATCGCGGTCATCAGCATGATGCCGACCCACAGCCAGATGATGCGACCGCGCGCCCAGCCGGCCTTGGTCAATCCCGTCGTCGCGGCGATCGCCTCGGGCAGGTTCGAAAGGAAGACGGCGGCAATCACCGCGACGCTCACACCGCCGCCCTCGAGCAGCGACAGGCCAATAACGATCGACTCGGGGATGCCGTCGAGCACGATCCCGAGCACGATGCCGAGCGGTGAGCCGCCGGCCTGTTCTCCGCTGGATCGCTTGCGTTTGTCTGCTCCGTAGCGGTCGAGTAGCAGGTCACCGCCGAAGAAGACGAGCGCACCTGCGGCGAACCCGCCTGCGACGCCGCCCTCACCTGTCGAGGTGTGGACCGCTTCGAGTACGAGCTCGTAGGCCACTGCGCTGATCAGCACGCCGGCGCCGAACGCCATGATCAGCCCGAGCCAACGCGTGGAGATGCGGAACTGCAGCGCGACCACGCCGCCGATCACGAGCGACGAGCCGGCCACGATGCCCCAGAAGAACGCGAGGCCCATTAGCCGCGAGTCGCAGGAGCGTTAGAAGCCGTGGGGAGTCGCCCGTGGCAGGACATTGCCGGATCGTCGTGGTGCGGCGGGTGACTCGTCAACAACCCCGATTGCCAATCATCCGGATGATTCGGCCGCTCGGGTGATGACCAGTCACCCGTATCCCGTCGAGGCTTGGGCGGTCGCGGCCTCAGATCGGAGCCATGTGGCGAAGCATCACCCCCTCAGCCCCGCCGGCAGGAGATGACCAGGACGTGTTCTTCCTCGTCGCAGTGGCTCTCCTACTCTTTCTTCCCTCACCGTGGGATCTCGTCGGCTTCACGATCGCTCTCCTCGTCGCCCTCGGGGAGACGCTCTTCTGGCACAGGACCGTTAAGGGTCGCCGCGCCGCGGTCGGCGTCGAGAACGTGATCGGTTCCGAAGCGCGGGTCCTTTCGGCCTGCCGACCCACCGGTCAGGTCCATCTCAACGGCGAGATCTGGGAAGCCCGGTGCACGGCAGGCGTCGATCCCGGCCAGAAAGTCCGAGTCGTCGGCCGTCGTGGTTTGACCCTCGTCGTCGAGCAGATGTGATCGCAGTGGGCGACCGTTCTCACAATCAGGGCGCTTCACTTTGGGCACGCATACAGCGTCTCCTGCGCAATCGAGCCGTGCTCGTCGCAATCGGGATCGTCGCAGTGGTCGCCGTAGCGGCGTTCGTGCTCCACGAACTCAGCGGTGGCGACAGCTTTTCGGGCGTGGCCACCGACCTCGGCAACTGGGTCTACGTCGTCATCTTCCTGCTGGTCTTCGGGGATGCGATCTGCGCGCTGCTGCCTGGGGAGACAACACTCAATGCAGCGTCCACGCTGGCCACTCAGGGCTCGCTCGAGCTCGGCCTCGTCATGTTGGCGGGCGCGCTCGGCGCCGTCCTGGGCGATTCGGCTCTCTACTGGATTGCGCGCCGTTCCTCGAAGCGCGTCGGCCCTCAGCTCGAGAGAGCGAAGCAGAACAAGAAGGTTTCGGCTGCCCTCGGGTTCATGGGCACAAGTGGGCCCGTTCTCCTCGTGGCGGGCCGCTATGTCCCTGGGCTCCGTTTCGTCGTCAACGCCACGATGGGTTTGGAGTCCTACCCGTACCGTCGCTTCCTGCTCTGGTCGTCGATCGGTGGCACCGCGTGGTCGGTGTATACCTGCGGGCTCGCGTACCTCATCGGCACCGCGCTCGCCGACTTCCCGCTCGCCTCCGTCGTCATCTCCGGGGTGGTCACGACACTCGTCATCGGTGCGCTGTTCGTCTTCATCCGGCGACAGCGCCGAGCGGAAACGAAGCCTCCGACGATGGCCGCTCCCGAACCGATTCCCTAGAGTCCGACGAGATGCCTCCGAACAAGAACATGCGTCGCATTCAGGCCGGCACGTTTCTGATGGGGTCCGATGACTTCTATCCCGAGGAACGGCCCGTCCACGGTGTTTCCATTGGCGATTTCTGGATGGACGAGCATCCGGTGACCGCGGGCGAGTTCCGGCGCTTCGTCCGCGAGACCGACTACGTGACGGTGTGCGAGCGGCCACTCGATCCGGCTGACTACCCGAGCGCACCCGCCGACCTGCTCGTGCCGGGATCGCTCGTCTTCCGCAAGACGGCTGGGCCGGTCGACATTCTGGACTTCCGCAATTGGTGGGACTACGTTCCCGGCGCGTACTGGAAACGGCCGGAAGGGCCCAGCAGCACGATCAACGGACGCGATCAGCACCCGGTCGTGCAAGTGTCGTACGAGGATGCCGAGGCGTACGCCGGCTGGGCGGGCAAGGAGCTGCCAACCGAGGCCGAATGGGAGTACGCGGCGCGCGGGGGACGCGAAGGCACCGCGTTCGCGTGGGGTGACGAGCACTTCCCGGACGGGAAACCGATGGCGAACACCTGGCAGGGGGAGTTCCCGTGGCAGAACCTCAAGCTGGACGGATTCGAGGGAACGTCCCCTGTCGGATCATTTCCTCCCAATGGCTACGGGCTCTACGACATGACCGGAAACGTCTGGGAGTGGACGACCGACTTCTTCACACCGCACCACCCGGACGACGTGGAGAAACCATGCTGCATTCCGCGGAATCCACGAGTTTCGAGTGACGCGCAAAGCTTTGCAGCCGGAGAGACCATTCCGCGACGCGTGATCAAGGGCGGTTCGCATCTGTGCGCGCCGAATTACTGCCTCCGCTATCGGCCGGCGGCGCGCCAGGGCGAAGCGATCGACACGGCGACCGGTCACATCGGCTTCCGCTGCATCGTCCGCGGATAGGGCAGCGCGCAGTTCCGTCCGCGAGATCCGGCTTCTGCGAGGCCAATTTCCCAAGTCGGCCGCGACCCGACTCCGGTGATTGCGAGCAGATGAGCGGCTATGACGTCGCTGCGGGGCCGTCTGAGCCTCCTCGGCCGCTATGTCGTTCGAAGAGGGTCGCGTTGAGGACCGCGGCCCCGACGGCCAGGCGACCGAAGAGAAAGAGGGAGAGCAGGATTGCCGCGGCGGTCCCGAGCGTCCCGTAGGTGCTCGACTTCGACTCGAGCACCTTTCCGAGGAGGTAGACGTTGAAAACCTGAACTAACAGGAAGCCCGTCGCGTAGAGGAGCGCTCCCGGAATCAGATCGCGCCAATGCGCAGTCGAGTGCGGCATCCGCAGTGAGATGATGCACCAGATTCCTGCTACCGCGAGCGTGGCGACGAGAAGGGCGGCAATGCCGCCCACCCTGCTTTCGCTCCTCGCGAAGCCGACGGCGCCAACGAGCACGAGCTGGGCTGCGACGGCTGCGTCGAAAACGCCGAGTGAACGCATGCTCACCTTGGCGAGGGCTGCGGAGCGGTGCCACGCAAGCGCGTGCACGATTGCAAACCCACGGCAGAGATCCCTGGTCACGTAGATGAGGACCGCGAACGACGTCAGCGCCACCCAGGGGCTCGACGACCCGTTCGCGGCGCTTCCGACCTGCTGCGTAACGACGCCGGCCAAACCGAGGTGAGCGCCGACGGTTTGTGGCTCGCGACCCAGAGCGTCTGCGACCAAGCCCAGCATCGAGACGAGGAAGAAACCGAGCGGCAGAGCGAAGACGAAGAGTCGGTAGGCAAGCGCGCCCGCGAGGATGCCGCCGCCGATTTCGGAGTCTCGTTCGATCGTCGCGAAGGTCGCGTCGATCAGCCTCGACCGCCCGCGCGCTCGCTCGATTCTTGCGCGGACACGCTTTCCACGCCCGAGCGCATGGCCCACCCGCCGCAAGAGGCTCGGCTTGGCGGGAGGGAGGCGGACCGCCTCGGCGGCGCCGGCCCGTTCTGGTGGTGGAGGCTTAGTCTCGCTCACGGCTGAGGACATTTGCCGGTGCGGACAGGGCGCTTCATCACCCGATCACGACGAGATGGCATTCCCATGCCCCGCCTCAGTGGCGAGCTCCGCCGTCGGTATGCGCGTATGCATCGACGGCCGCTCGGACCGTGGGATAGAACCGCTCCTCGCCGATGGCATTCGTCAGCCCTGCTTCGTCGAAGCGGCGCTTCGGCCCTTCTTTGAGCCGCGCCAGCACGAGTTGCACGCCGTCTTTTCGCAAGCTCGTCGTCAGCTCAATGAGCGCTTCGGAGCCGGTTGCGTCGACGTGCGTCAGCGCCTCCGCGTCGAATACGAGCCAGTCAGTGTGCGACGGAGCCGCGTGCAGGGCCTCGCCCACGCGCCCCTTCACGTAGCGCGCATTGGCGAAGAAAATCCGATCGTCGAGTCTGTAGATGAGGATCCCGGGCGTCACGCGAGCGGACTTGTGAACGGCGATGTCTCCGTATCGCCCGAGCTGCTCCACCCACCCGAGCACCGCGTCGTGCGGCCGTGCGCTCCGCCGCACGGTGTCGAGGATCGCGAGCCCGACCGCGAAGATCAGCGACTCGAGCACGCCCACGACGACTACCCCGGCGACTGTCACTGCCGCGATCGTGACCTCGAATCGATCGGTCGCCCACAGCCCCCGCCATGCGGCGAGGTCGACGAGGCCGAGCGCAGCCGCGACGATGACGGCGCCCAAAACCGCCTTCGGCAGGTACTCGATCGGAGCTGTCAGGAAGAGCAGGATGAGGACGATTGCCCCCGCCCCAACCAGGCCGGCAACCTGCGTTCGGGCACCCATCGAGTCGTTCACAGCAGTCCGGGAGCCGCTGGCGCCGATAGGGAAGCCTTGCGTCAGGCCTGCGGCAGCGTTCGCCGCCCCCATCGACAGCAACTCCTGGGACGCCCGAACCTGCTGGCCGTTCTTTCCGGCGAACGAGCGCGCGGTAAGGATCTCGTCGGCGAAGCTCACGGCGAAGATGCCGACAGCAGCTGGCAGAAGGAGGAAGACGTCGTGCACCGCCGGCAAGGGAATGTCAAAAGAGGGCAAACCAGCGGGAATGCTCCCGACCACCGCAACACTATGGTCCTCAAGAGCAAGGGCCCACGAAACTGCCATGCCGGCGACGACGATCACCAGGAGGGCTGGAAAACGCGGAGCAACGTGCCGGAGCACGAGGATTCCCGCGAGTGCGATCAACCCGACCGCGACGGTGAGACCGTGCACACTTCCGAGCTCGCGGGCGATCTCGGCGAGCTGGGGCAGAGGGTCACGAGTCTCGATGTCGAGGCCCAGTAGCTTGCCGAGCTGCCCAACGATGAGCACAACGACGACGCCGTGGATGTAGCCGATCAGCACCGCCCGCGAGAAATAGTCGGCGAGCCAACCAAGGCGAATGACGCGAGCGATGAGAAAGCATGCCGCGACGAGCAGCGCAAGCATTGCGGCGAGCTCGCCGGCGTGGGGGCTCCCGGCTACGGCGAGGGGCAGTACGGCGGCTGCGACGAGTGCCGAGATCGAGCCTTCGGGGCCGATGATCAGCTGTCTCGAGGAGCCGAGCAACGCGTAGGCGACCGTCGGGAGCAGCAGCGCATAGAGGCCGCGCACTGGGGAGAGGCCGGCGAGCTCCGCATAGGCCATCGCGGCCGGCACGGCGAGCGCCGCTACTGTCAGCCCGGCGACGATGTCACGCTTTGCCTTGTGCGTTCGGTAGGCGGGCAGTTCCGCCGAGACCGGGACAGCACGGTGTAGAAGAGGCGCCGGCTCCGGCTTCTGGAAAGACCGGTCCCCGGCGTACGCCTGGGACCGGCGGCCCGAGTCCGGAGTCTCCGGCGATGTCGTCGTCAGCTCGTCCTGCTCAGGCATCGGCCGCCCGCCGCTCTGGGGACGGACGGCCGTACGAGCTGGGCGTCGACCCGCTCAGCGCGAAGCAACAGCCCATAGTTGTTCCCTACGCGGGAGCGACTCGAGGACGCGACACCAGATAGATCAGCACGCCAAGGAACGGCACGAGGAAGATGCAGAGCACCCACATCGCCTTCGCGAAGCCGCCTAGATCCGGCCGGGCGAAGACGTCGATGAGTGCGGAGATCCACAACGTCACGAGTGGGACCCAGATCATGAGTAGGAAGAACGCGTCCCAGAACGTCGTCAATGCCAAAGCCATCGTCAAACACCTCCTTCGCTACGTCGGCGTTACTCGTGGTGTGTAGGCCGTCTGATCCATCGCCGCGCGCTCTTCCGGCGTCACTCCCGTCGGTCGCGTGATCAGGTAGCTCAGAGCGCCGATCCAGGGCAGGACGATGATGGCGACAACCCAGAGCGCTTTCGCGCCGCCGCCGAGGTCGTCTCGATGGAAGACGTCGATGAGCGCTCCGATCCACAAGATCGCCAGCGGGATCCAGATCAGGCACAGGAAGAAAGCGCCCCAAAAGGTGGTCACTGCAAGAAACATGTCTCCATTGCCTCCTTGTCGTAGTTGTCATTCATGTTCAGTCGGCTCGACCTCCGCGCCTCGAGCGCGGACCAGCGAGCCCACGGCCGAAGTGCGGGCGAACGGCCCGAGCGCGAGCTCGCGGTCCTCTTCCGACGCCGCGAGCTCGAGCCGGGCCCGGTGTTCGGCGAGGAGCGGAGCGACGACGGGGTGCTTCCCGAGGCCCTTGAGCTTCCCGCTCGCAGCTTGGATGCCAGACGCGTCGGTTCCCGCAATCGGGATGAGCCTCGTGCGCAGGAGGAGCGGCGCCTTGTTCCAGACGAGCACGTCGCTCACCCAGTGCCCGTAGCCGCCCTTCCAGGCCGAGGAGACGCCCTCGAGCTCTCCGTCGGCAACGCGGAGCTTCGCGTTGAACGCGCCCCGTTGGCCTTTGACGGTACGGCGGCGCAGGAACGCGGCACCAACGACGACGATGATCACCCCGAGATCGACTCCGAGCAGCACGAGCAGCCCGATGATCATCAGCGCCCAACATCTCGGTGAACCGGCGGTCTCCTCATGTCGCCCCGCAATCGTGCGACAGGCGCGGGTGAGCCGTCATCACCCCCAATTGCGGTTCACCCGGATGAATCTCGCTGCTAGAGCAGGCTCAAGTCGCGCGCTCGAGCGATGGCCTCATCTCGCGTAGAGGCGTCGAGCTTGCGGTAGATCGTCCGCGTGTGTGTCTTCACGGTGTTGTAGGCGATGTAAAGCTCCTGCGCGATCTCGGGCTTCGTGAGGCCCGCCGCGAGCAGGCGCAGGATCACGCGCTCCCGCTCGCTGAGCTCCTCGCCGGGAGCTACCGGCCGACGAATGCCTGCCTTCAACCGACGTTCGGTGTCGGCGAGCAGCGTGGAGACCACGCCGACGTCTATCATGCTCTCGACCTCGAGGCGCGCCTCGTCGACCGTTTCCCGCGCGCCCTCTAGATCACCCCGCACGAGTCGTGCCCGCGCGAGCAGCACAAGCGCGTGCGCGTGCCAGATCGTCGGTCCAGCCGCTTCTCGAAGCTTGGCGCCGTGCTCCATCTCTGCCTCGGCCTCGGCGAAAGCGCCGCCCGCTCCCAGCGCGACGCCGAGGGCCAGATGTGCAAGCCCGGCGGAGGCGAGCTCCCCGATGCCTTTTTCCCGGAGGATCGCGAGCGCGCGCCGAGCCAACACCTCGCCGCGGTCGACGTCACCCTGATCGAGCTCGATCAGCGCGAGGTAGGCAAGGACGTTCGTCATGATGTTCGACGCATCGGCTCTTCCCTCGAGGAGCGCCTGCTCGAGCACTGCTCGCGCAGCCGTCGCGCGGCCGCTGAGGTACAGCGTCTGCCCGTGGCCCAGCAGTGCCTCGAGACGCCACTCGCTGCCCTTCCCTGCATTCGCCAATGCGCAACGCCCTGCTTCGGTAGCTCGCGCGATGTCACCGAGGAGGAACAGGGCACGCAGTGTCGCCACGCCGAACTCGAGCGACGGCATGCCGTTCGCGAGCGGTGTTTCGGCCTGTCCGCCCTCCGCGACGCGCAGCCAGCGCTGCACAAGTTCCGTCGGCGCGTTGACGTTGCTCAGGACGAACACCCTCACGATCGCGAGCTGTGGATCGTCAACAGCCTCGTCCCAGCTGAGTTGTTCGAGCCAACGTTCGGCTGTGGCGATTCGGCCACTCGAGATCATCGTCCGAAAGTTCGTCCCGATCAACTCGCTTGCCCGCCGTGTGTCTCGGGCCGCGATCGCGTGCGCAACCGCCTCCTCCAGCTCACCGTGCTGCTCGAGCCACTGGGAAGCACGTGCGTGCAAGGCGGGAATGACGTCCGGCTCGGTGTCCTCGAGCTCCCGCCTGAGCACGCCACCGAAGAGATGCTGGTACCTGAACCAGTCTCGACGGTCGTCCAGAGGAACGAGAAAGAGGTTTGCCTGCTCGATTTCTCCCAGGAGGCGGTGCGAATTGTCCTTGCCCGTGACGGCGTCGCAGAGCGCCGCAGAAAGCCTCGAGAGAATCGACGTGTGCCTGAGGAATGTCCTGATCTCGTCCGAGAGACCGGCGACGAGATCGTGCTGCAGATAGTCGACGACATAGCGGTTGTCCCCGCCGAGGGACTCGATCAGGGCGTGGGCGTCATGACCGTGCTTGAGCTGAAGCGACACGAGATGAATTCCGGCGGGCCATCCCTCACACCGCTCCACCAGCTCCGCCAGGTCTGCCTCGGCGAGAGGTCGGCCCAGAACAGTTTCTGCGAACTGGCCTGCATCGTCGCGGTTGAACCGGAGCTCTTCCGGCCCGATCTCGAGGAGGTCTCCGTGGGCTCGTAGGCGGCCGAGCGGTAGGCGAGGCGCGGTCCGCGACGCCACGGCAATTCGAACATTCGCCGGTCGATGCTGAAGGAAGAACCCCAGCGATTCGTCGCAGAGAGCATTGTCGACCAGCTGGTAGTCGTCGAGAACGATGACACACTCGCCCGGTAAACCAGCGAGCGTTTCGAGCAGAAGCGGCAAGAAGCCGTTGATGAGGCTGCCGGCGTCGATCTTGCCGCGCACCGGCACGGGGCCGTCAACCTCCGACGCCGTTTCGGCCAGAGCCCACATCAAGTGAGCCCAAAGGCGCACGGGATCTGAGTCCTCGCTGTCGAGCGACAGCCAGGCGAAAGAGCGAGTCGCCGCGCAACGTTCGCGCCACTCGGTCAGCAGCGCGGTCTTCCCGTAACCGGGTGGTGCGCAAATTAGCGTTAACGCGTGCTCGCGGCCTGTATCGAGAAGGTCGAGCAGGTGCGGCCGCGCCACATGCCGCGACGGAAGATTCGGCGCCTCGAGCTTAGAGCGCAGCAGCAGCTCGCCTACGGGTGCGTTCCCCGCACCGTTGACCTCTGCCGAGTAAGGCGGCCGGACGCGTTGCTCCTCGGAATCTCGCAGCTGGCTGCGCGCGCGCATCGAGGTGAGTAAGGCTGGGAGGGTCAGAACCGAGTCCTTTGCGGTCGGGAGCTCCACCGTATGGCCGTCGCGGGAGGCGATCCTCATCCGGTTGGGGTGAGTTGCCACCTCCGCGATTTGCGGGCAAAAAGGCGCCTTGATTCGCAAGTCATCCGAATCGGACGATGCGCGAGGCCTGCGCTACATGATCTCTTGGTAGACCGACGGCCGTAAATGTGGCGGCCACGAGCGAAAGGAAATCTATGGCAGTAGGACCTGTTCAGCTCGTAGTACTAGGGTTCGAGCACCCCAACTTCCACGGGGAGATCATCGCCGAGCTCGAGCGACTGCGGAAGGCCGACACCGTCCGGGTGATCGACTCCCTGGTCGTCTACAAGGATGCCGAAGGAGAGCTCGAGGTCGAGCATCTCAGCAACCTGACTGAGGACGAGGCGATCGAGGTGGGCAGTACGGTCGGCGCTCTGATTGGCCTCGGCATTGAAGGGGAAGACGGGCTTGAAGCCGGGGCGGCAGCCGGCGCGGAAGCGGCGGCCGACGGCATCGACGTCTTCTCTGATGGCGAGGAATGGGATGTCCTCGACGACATCCCGAACGACTCGGCGGCGGCCCTGATCCTGTTCGAGCATCACTGGGCGGTTCCGCTGCGCGATGCCGTCGTGCGTGCGGGCGGCTACCGAATCTCCGACGGCTTCATCAGCCCCGCCGACCTCGTTGCCGTCGGGCTCGCGTCGTCGGCGGAGGCGAAGAAGATGCACGCGACGGAGAAGACAGCCGTCGCGGCGAAGAGCTGATGTCCCGAAGGACCCGAGACTGGAGGTAGAGATGTTCAGAGCCCGCAGAATGGTCCGACGAGGGTCGCGACGCACCGCTCGCCGCGTGCGCCGGCGCCGCTAGTCGCAGCATTCAATTGCAGCGCTTCATCCTGACAGTCGAGGGCCCGACGCTGAACGACGTCGACGAAGTCGAGCTCGTTCGGCTGCCCGAGGAGGGCGAGCCCATCGAGACCCGACTCGGGACATGCGTCGTCACTCGCGCGGAGCCGTCGCCACCGGAATCCCAATATGCCGGCAGGATCGCGTGTCGCCTGCCCTAGCGGCCGCACACGCAGTTCGAGTTGAGAGAGCAGCCTCGCGGCTGCTCTCTCATGTTCTCGGCCGGAACCACCTGATCGCCCAATCGGGATGATGCCCAGCCGCGCTGCGCCAGCGAAGCTCCGTGCCTGAGACGAGCAAAGCAGAACTGCGGACACACACCTCGTTGCTGCAACGGGCGCCCGTGATGCCTGTCGACAGCGCGGAATCTTAGTCGCGCCATGCGCTGGATCTACAGCGAGCTCGTCCAAGTGGCGCTTGCTTGGATGCTGTCACCGACGACACTCTCTTCTCGCATCCTGACGCTGGTGCTGAGCCCGTGACGGCGGCCGTCAGAAAGCTCGGTCAGATCGGAACCGTCAGCGGGAGTCTCGTGCTCGACCACGTCCTTGCGGGCCCCCTGCCGGAGGCTATCGCCAGGTCGGTCGTCGAGCACCGAGTCGTGAGAAGGGTCCTCTCGGAGATGCTCGCAACGGCTGAGTTGGACGAGACCCTCGCTGCTTTGCTCGAGGAGAAGCGTACGGAAGAGCTTGTCCGGCGTGCCGTCAGCAGCCCTGCGGTTGAGCGGCTCCTCCTGGAGGCGGCCGAGAGCGGGTTGGCGACCGAACTGACAGAGCGGATGGTGCGCAGCCCCCAGTTCCGCAGACTGCTCGAGGGCGTGCTGTCGAGCCCCGAGATCCGTTTCGCGCTCACGCAGCAGACGACGTCGCTCGTCGCCGAGCTGGTCGGGAGTCTTCGGCACAAAGCGGTCCAGCTCGACGATCGCGTTGCGAGCCGCACCCAACGATCGGAGTCAACGGCCGACGGCGAGTCGATCCAGTATGCGGGCATCGCCACGCGAGGAATTGCGCTCTCCGTCGATGCTGCGCTCATGCAGGTCGTGTTCCTGATCGGAGGCGCGCTGACCGGGCTCATCGCCTCGGTCTTCGGGAGCCTGAGGCCGGAATGGCTCGTCGCGGCCCTTGCGGGAGGTGCCTGGCTCCTCCTCGTCGGGATGTATTTCGTCGTCTTCTGGTCGGTCTTGGGTCAAACGCCCGGCATGCGGCTCATGCGGCTTAAGGTGCAGACCGCTGGCGGCCAACCGCCCGGCGTGGGACGATCACTTTTGCGTCTCGTCGGCCTCGTATTTGCGATTGTCCCGCTATTCGGAGGCATCGTGCCTGTCCTGTTCGATCATCGCCGGCGGGCGCTCCACGACTTCGTGGCTGGCACCGTCGTCGTGTACCACGAGCATCTGCAAGTACCTGCCGGTTCTGCTTACTGACCTAGCGAAGTGGGGATTCAATGGAGGTTCGTTCCACGTGTCGGGTAGTGCAGTAGTCAGTCGAGAAGGCGGGCTCGTCACGCCCCGACCACTGAGCGAGCCGCAATGAGTGCGACGAGACCTCAGGTTTTGGTCGTCTACTACACGTATACACAGCAGTCCCTCAAGGTGGCTGAGGCAATGGCCGAAGTATTCCGCGAACGAGGCTGCGATGTCCGAAAGGCTGCGATCGAGTTCACGGACAAGCGATACGGGGAGCGGTTCTCGCGGATCCCCCTGCGGCATGCCTACCTTGACATCCTCGGGATGTTGCCGGCGCAGCTCCGCGGGGCGACCGGCGAGATACAGATCCCGGACGACGCACGGGAGGGCAACTACGACCTCATCTGCATCGGCTCACCCACCTGGTTCTTCAAACCGAGCATGCCGATTCGCTCGTACCTGAAGTCCGAGGCGGCGGCGCTGATTCTCGACGGGAAGCGTTTCACCGCGTTCGTGGTCTGCCGCCGGTACTGGAGGCTCAACCTGAGGTTGGTGAAGAAGCTGGGAATCAAGCAGGGCGGTGAGTATCTCGGGGGGATTCACTTCTCGTTCGCCGGTGGCCAGGCTCGGTCGCTCCTGTCGCTGTTCAGCTACCTCGCCAAAGGAGAGAACCGCGAGCGCTATCTCGGGGTGAAGATCCCACCGTCCCTCCTCAAACCCGACTACCTCGAGCAGACAGAGGCGTTCGCGAACGAGCTGGCGGATGGCCTCGGCGCCGCGCAGCTCGAAACCCAATGAGTGAGTAGCAACAGCAGTTCTCGATCGCCCGGGTCGAGCGCTCGCGGATCGCATACGCATTATTGACCGACTTGGGTCAGTACTCGCGAGAGTGCTCTGCGCGAACATGGTCATTGCCGAGCCGGTCCAACAAGCCGGCGCGGCTCCCCACCTCGGCGCGTCGCGAGTCCCCTAACGTCGCGACGCGCCGAGGCTCTTTGACCCCCGTGAACGATCCGGCCCGGGCCGCCTTCTTGCATCGTCCGAAGAGGATGATCGAAGGCTGCCCCGGCAGGGTCTGCTCGGCTCACGCCCGCAGGGCAAGCTCATCGTCCGACGAGGCTTCGAACGTGCGGCCCAGGTCAGCGCGGCTGATCGACAGGCTCGATCGTCATCCCGAACATCCAGCGGGACGACGTCATCTCGTACGACCGAGAGCCTGGCCCGCGACGCCTAGGCCGGCCGAGGTCACGGCCAGAAGCGCCAACTGATGCCGACCGGCAAACCGCCTCCCCGTTGTCCACGGCTCGGACCTACGCAGCTCGGACACGCCGTAACGCAGCGTGGAGCGAGCGGGATCAGTAGCCGCATGCAAAAGAGATGCGATCCGGTTCCCGCGCAAACCCACATCGCTCCAGACGAAGAGCAGAGCGCCAAGGCCATTGCGGAGATGCTGGCTTCTGGAGCGATCGGCCGAGGTCGGTTCCGAGTCAAAGGCGATTGTACGCGCCAGCCCAGCCAGACCGAGGCGAAAGAGTTCCCAGCGGATGACGGTCGAGAACAGCATCTAGCGCGAATGCTTTCCGCCTTGACCAGCAGGTGCATCGTCCCGAGGGGGTGAAAGCGAAGGGGCCTGGCCTAGGCGACGGATCTAGGCGCCTGGCCGCCCCCGTCCGGAGCGTGCGCCGGTCGAACCGGTGTGCACGGTCGCTAACCGAACCCGAACAAAGTTTGACACGAGTAGGTTAAACGGCGCTGTCAGGTTGCAGCGATCCTCGGAGGGATGCCGTTCGATTCCTCCCTCAACGAGGTCGTGCTGTTCGAGGTTCCTACACGTTCGGGTGCAACCCAGTTGCTCACGACCCTCTCGTCGTCTCGGCTCGCATGGATAGAACGAGGCGATGAGGTTTCGGTCGTCGGCGTTCTTCTGAACCCGAACGACGGTGACCTCGCTTCGCTCTTGCGCTGCGTCGAGAGCTGGGTCGAGCAGCGCGGGCTGCTCGCGATCCGCTTCGAGGTGGACGGGCGGACCTACATCCTGCAGCCGGCGCTGTCAGCGCAGGCACTCACCGTAGCTTGATGTCCCCGCTCGACGAGTTCGCGCAGGATGGGACTGCGACCGCTGCATTCGAGCTGCCGTGCGTGGCAGATGCGATAAAGCTCCGCAAGGAGTTGCAGTCGAACTGGCAGGCCTGGATCGAGAATGGGCTCGATGGAACCTTCGTCGTCGTTCTGGTGCCAGAGCGAATAAGCGAGCTCGATGAGCTCCTCGAAAGGGTCGGAAGCTGGGTCAGCAATCAGGCATTCCTCGCGATCCGGTTCCGGCTCGATGGCCGCGTCTACACGATGCAAGGAAGCGGGCTGATCCGGCCCGCCAACGGCGATCACGACTCGACCAGCTGACGGCCGCGCTTGACAAGCCGACATCGGAACCCGCGGCGTTACGAGATGAGATGTTCCTGGCGTGCAACCGCGACCGCTTCGAGCCGTGTGTGGACGCCGAGCGCCCGCAGCAGGTGGCGGACATGATTTCGCACTGTTTCCCTGCTGAGCTGGAGCTCTTCCGCGATCTGCTCGGTCGAGCGGCCCCGCTTGAGCATGCGCAGGACCTCCGTCTGGCGTGGCGTCAGATGATCGGGAAGAGGGTCGTCGGGCTCCGTCTCGACATCTGACATCTGCCCGAAGACGCCGACCAGGCGATGCCCCTGCATCAACGGGCAAGAGCTGACGTCGACTTGAACGCGACCGCCGTCGGGGTCCACGAGAACCACCTGTGCGTCCGTCACCTGAGCCGTGCCGGCGATCTTGCGGGCGAAGTGCTCGCGCGCCCTGCGCGTGTCTTCCGGTGCTACGACGGAGGTGAACTGGCGCCCGCGCACGTCGCCGACGAGACGTCGAGCTGCCGGATTGACCCAGCGGATGACTCCGGTCGGATCGATCACGTAACTGGGGACGTTGACGGTCTCGAGAGCTGTCTCGATGTCGCCGCCGATTCTGCGGAGCTCCGACACGTCAGGAACCCCACACCATGCGAGCGGGACCGCTGATGGGTGCGTTCTCGTCCATGGAGTGGCCCAGGGGAATCGGCTGGGCGGGGGGCCGGTCGACGACGATGTTGGAGCGTACGGAGAGATCCGGTCCCACGCGCATCAACTCACCCGATTCGAGCGCACGCCAGCCCACGCTGTCGTCCAAGGGTTCGCTCGCCACCACGACTGATGGGTGACGAGAGAGATCTGGAACGTGCACGCGCACCGTGCCGCTGACATGGTGGAGATCGCGTCGACCGCGGCCCCCGCCGGCCCTGCGCTCGAGCACAAAGAGTCGATTCGTCTCCGGATAGCGAAAGGCCCAGAGCTCGTCTGCGGTCGCGAGCACGAAGTTGATCGAGGACAGGGGAATGTTTTCGACGATCCAACCGACCGCAGCCGAGATCCCGGAGCCGATGCTCCCACGTGCACGGATTTCCTTCGCGACGAGAGCGAAGTAGCGCTCGGAGTCGGTGTCTCCTCCGACGAAGCGCATGTCGCGTCCGATGTGCGCCTCCAAAGCATTGAGATCCTGGAGCGTGCCGTTGTGGGCAAAGATCATTCCGTCAATTGCAAAAGGATGCGTATTCTCGGTCGTCCGCTCTCCGGTGGTCGCGTAACGAAGGTGGGAGACGAACGTCACCGAACTGACGTGTTTCGCGCCTCGCGCAAGTGCCGGATCCTCGTAGGCGGGCAAGGGCTCTTTGTCGACGACCGCGCCGACGACAGGCGCGAAGTAGCCGAGCCCGGTCCCGTCGGGGTTCCTCAGGCTCTGCTCGAGCAGCGATCCCGCCGCCTCGAGAAGCCAGAAGCTCGCGTGCACTCGCTGAGGTGAGGCGGTGAGGCCGAACAGCCTGCACACGGGCTAATTCACGACCGTCTGCACTGCCGGCAGGTGCGATTGCTGAGCCGCACCCCGCACGACGGACACCGACGCTGCTCGGCGCGCGTACGAACGAGCCCGGTGCTGAGCCCGAGGTAGGTCATGATGAGGCCGATTCCGATCGACGTGAGGACGTGCTGCGTGATTGGTCAGCCCGCCGGAAACTCGCGGAGAGTCTGTCTGCGCAGGACCCCGGTACCGACGAAGACGAGGCCGAACACGACGAGAAGCGGGTAGATCCGCTGCCCATCGGTGGGGCCTGTTAGAAGGATGATCAGGAGTCCGAAAGCCACGGCACCGTAGATCACGGCCGGGTGCTCGCGCATCACGGGCGCCAGCCTGCGACGCAGGGACGCCGCGGCGCGTGCGGGTCCGGCAATCCAGGCGGCCACGATCGCGAGCGCGCCGTAGATGACAGCGTTGATGCCGACGTTGCGAAGCAAGTTGGTCTCGATGGCCCACACGGCACTTACCGGCTTCTGGGACTCGGGTCCCGATGTGAGTGCGTTGACGAGGTAATCGCCGCCGAACCGACGAGCCACCAGGATGAGCAAACCGACCAAGAAAACGCTCGCGCCGATCCCCAGCAGGACTGTGCGCCGACGACCCCGAGCGATGAAGACGGCAAGTGCGAAGAGTCCCAAGACGAGGAAGAAGAGGAGGAAGCTCAGGGCCCTGATGACCTTGACCCCCTTGCGGGCAGTCTCGAGCTGGTTGCCCTTCATGATCACGATCTGACCCGCGTCGGGCGGCAGTTTTTGGGCAACCCGGCTGCCGAGCCCGTCTCGCTCGACGAGCTGCTGGATCAGCGGCCGCAGGTCGAGCACGACGTTTCCGTTCGTCGAATTGAGTACGCCCTGCTTCCCGTCGACCACGGCCATGAAGAGGGTATGCGCCTTCCGGTTCGCCTGCTCCCAGAGAGCTTGCACTCGGGGGCGGGCGAACAGCGCGTTGGCCGTACGGACGGCCGGCTGCTGCAACGCGGCTGCGAGGGGAGCCGCGAGACCCTTGGTTCGAGGTGGAAGCCGGTCGGCCAGCACCTGAGTCACGTCGACATTCTCATAGACCTGGTCGACGAGATAGACGGAGAGCGCACTTCTGATTTCGGCATTTTCCAGAAGCTGCGAGCTCGAATTCGTCCAGTTGTCCGTGCTCAGCGCCTGGCGCGTCACCCAGATGTTGAGTGCGGAGACGAGGAGGATGACGGCGGCGACGACGACGAGCACCCACGGCAGCCATCTACGCCAACCGGCCAAGGATTTCGTCGCCGAACGCGCTTGCTTAGTCGCTCCGCGCTCGCGCCGTGAATCAGTTGCGACCAACTCGAGGGACCTCCCCATCGCTTTCGGGTCGACTACCAGGAGCGTTGCCCTGACGCGCTCCCGGCGCATCACCCCCTCGGGATGAGCATGGTCAGCTACTCAGCCGGCATCAGCCTGGGTCGCCGCCGTGATCGGTGTCGACCAGGCCCTCGCGAACGGCCCACAGCGCCGCCTGAGTGCGAGAGTGGAGACCAAGCTTGCTGAGGATGTTCGAGACGTGCGTCCTCGCCGTCCGCTCGCTGATTCCGAGTTGTGCGGCGATCTCCTTGTTCGCTTTGCCGGCCCCGACAACGCGAAGAACCTCCAGCTCCCGAGCTGTCATCGCTGCGGTGGGATCGTCACGCGGGACCGCGCGTAGGCGCTGCATCAAACCTCGCGCGATGGCCGGATCGAGCTGGAGCTCGCCATGATGGGCTGCCCGGATCGCCACGGCCACCTCCTGCGCCTCGGCGTCTTTGAGGAGATATCCGGCCGCTCCTGCATCGAGCGCAGCGTGCACGCGCGCCTCTTCGCCGAAGGACGTCAAAGCCACCACCTCTATGTCGCGGTAACGGGCCCGGATTTCCCGAGTCGAAGCTATTCCGTCTGGAGCCGCCATCTTGAGATCCATCAGGACGACATTGGGCAGGCACCCTTGTGAGTCGAGTCGTGCAAGCAATTCGAGCGCCTGCGCGCCCCCTTCCGCGTCCCCGACGAGTTCGAGATCCTCTTCACTCTCGAGAAAGGCGACAAGCCCACGCCGCACGACAGCGTGGTCGTCCACGACGAGGACGCGAATCGTCTCAGCCTCGAGCGTCATCAGGCTGTCCAGCATCCACGGGAACTTCGACGCGAACGACGGTCCCCATTCCGTAGGCGCTCGTGATCGTCAGGAGACCGCCGATCTCGGCCGCTCGGCTCCGCATCGATTCGAGCCCGTAGTGGCCCGGTGGGGCTGCCGCCGGGTCGAACCCGCATCCGTCGTCATGTATCTCGACGCTCACCCATCCCGCTCGCTCTTCGATCCGCACCGTCGCTCGACTCGCCCGAGCGTGCCTCGCGACGTTCGTGAGTGCCTCGCGAGCGATCCCGAAGAGCTGTGTCTCGACGTGCTGGGTGAGCGCTGGACGATGGTCGGGCCCTTCCACGTCGATTCTCACCCCGTCCTCTACGCTGAGAGTCGCGGCATGCCGGGTGAGTGCTGCGGGCACTCCATCCGCAGCGGCCTCGTTCCCGAGCTCGAAGATCAGGGTCCGCATCTCGCCCTGAGCGCCCCGTGTCAGCTCTCCGATCGCCCTCAGTGCCCGCCCCAGCGGGCCGGCCGGACTGTCGCCTTGACGCTCGAGCACCTTTTGTGCCGTGCGAGTCTGCAGCACCGTCGAGAAGAGCGCCTGGGAGACCGAATCGTGCAGCTCGCGTGCGATCCGGTGGCGCTCCTCGAGCGCCCGCTCCCCCGCGCGCAGCCGCACCTCGACCAGTTCCGAGGCGGACCGCTTGCGCTCCGACACGACCGCACTCAGGAACAAGGTCGTCAGCGCCGCAACCAGGATGTACAGCTGAGTGCTCAGCACCCTGTCATCGATTTCGTGTTTGTAGAAGGCGCCTTGCTCGTGCGCCGTGACTCCGATTGCGACTCCGGCTGCGATCGCGATCGAGAGCGCAGCCACTGCTGGACCGAAGCGGAACGCCCCCCAGATCAAGGCCGGGAAGACCATGTACGTCACCGATTCGTTGATCGAGACAGAGACGACGGCTAGAACGATGACAGCCGCGAGCAGAAGGGCGCCCTCCCAGGTGGCGAGCCTGCGCAAGGTCGTACGGGGAGCTCGCGCCCAGGTGATCGCCAGCGGCAGGGCGACGAGCCCACCCGCAGAGTCGCCGAGCCACCAGGTTCGCCAGAAATTCGCGGCCTCCGAGGATGTGATCACGTCTCCGGCGAGCATCGAGACGGTTCCGAACGTTGCACTGATCGCGGTAGCCGTCCCAAGGGCCAGCAGCATGCCGCCCACCTGCTCAGTCCGGTCGAGTGCAGCACGCTTTCCGATCAGCCGGCGCAGCAGGAGGGCGCCGACAATGATCTCGGCCATGTTTCCTAGCTGCTGGCCGACCAGGCTTGCGACCGGCACACCATTGTGTGAGGCGAAGAGTTCGCCGTTGACGAGAATCTCCCCGAAGAAGATTCCGGGCCACCAGCGGATTCCCGCGAGGTAGAGCGCGGCGATTCCCAGTCCGACCGGCGGCCAGATCGCCGAGACGGACGCGGTGTATCGCAGCGACTGGGCTCCCTTGGCCACAACGAAATAACCAAGAGCCAGACCGATGACGCCGGCGACGTAGCGTGCAGCGCGCGCTCGGCGCGCAGCCGCCGTCGACTGAGAGAGCGACTCGCGGCCCAACGCGGCGTGGATTTGCGTGCTCGTCATGCCTCCCGGCAAAGAGGCTACGTCAATGGGGTACATGATTCACGTTAGCGCCGAAGCGCCGCTACGCAAAATGACGTAGTCGACATCGGGACAAGTGTCGTGACGAACGACGACCCTATGTCCGATGCGGGGCCCGCTCCACGGCTGCGATGCTTGTCGGGCCGTCGGAGCTGCGAGGCGAGGAAGGGAGATGGACCCGCACCCGATTTCCGCAGCAACTCACACGCCATGTGACCCAGTGCTCTCTTCGAGACTCAGCAAAGCTCATCCTCGCGGGCGTTCCTCGAAGGGCTCTCGTCTAGCGATGGAAGGGTCGGCCCAGCGTCTCCGTGTCTTGATTGCCAACGAGCGGCAGGAGCGTCTGGCGGTCGTGGCGCCGCTCGTGTCCTCCCTCGGCCACGAGGTCATTGCGCGCGAGATCAGCTCGGCTGACGTCGGCGAGCTGACTCATCGTGTTCAGCCGGATGTGGCGCTCGTGGGGGTTGGACACGACGTGCGCCACGCCCTGGAGCTGATCGACGGGATCGTCAAGGAAGCAGCCTGCCCCGTGATCGCCATTCTCAGTGCGGCCGACGACGGGTTCGTGAGGGAAGCGGCAAAGCTAGGCGTCTTTGCGTACGTCGTCGACGACGATCCGGCCACCTGGCAGAACATGATCGAGATCGTGCTCCGCCGCTTTGCCGAGTATCAGAGCCTCGAAGGAGCATTGGGACGGCGCGCAGTCATCGAGCGCGCGAAGGGAATCCTGATGGAACGTCACAAGATTCGTGAGGACGCCGCGTTTTCATTGATTCGGAGCGAGGCACGATCGTCGAACCAGCGCGTCGTCGATGTGGCAGAGGCCGTTCTCGGCGGTCACCTACTGCTTCCACCCCAGTGATAGCACCGATGGACATACCCGCATGTGAAGAGGTGGTGACACCCTTGACTTGGGTCACTCTCCACAGCAAAGATGGAGACGCGAGCGTGCCTAGACCCTTGCAGGTTCGTGCGTCCGGCCCGAACGCCCCGGCGGACATCTAGGCCCCGGTCCTACCGGGGGAGCCGCTGCCGCAAGGAGTTCGATGTCCACGTCAAAGACTCGACCTGCCACCGCGTCCGCCGCGGCAGGCAGTGCGAAGAAGACGCGACGCCCGTCCGCACGCGGCACGGACGCGCAGAGCGCGCGCGAGGCCCTGCGGCGCTCACCGGCGCCGCCGTTCGACGTTGTCGAGTCGAAGGTCCACGTGCCAACGCTGCGCTCCGGCACGGTCTCGAGGACTGCACTGGTCAACCGCCTTCGCGCCACGTCAGAACCGATTGCGATGCTGACTGCTCCGGCGGGCTATGGGAAGACGACCGTTCTGGCGCAATGGGCCGTACGGGATTCGCGTCCGTTTGCGTGGGTCTCGGTAGACGACCGTGACAATGATCCGATCGTCCTCCTCAGGCACGTTGCCCTGGCGCTTCACTGGACCGAGCCGCTCGCAGCAAACGTGCTCGATACGCTCGCAGCACCGGGCCCTTCGGTTTGGACCTCTGTAGTTCCACGGCTCGGTTCCGCACTGGCCGCATTCGACCAGCCGGTTGTTCTCGTCCTCGACGATACGCATCTGCTCCGCTCCCGCGAGGGCCTCGATGCCGTCTGGACGGTCGCGCAGCACGCACCCGAAGGCTCGCTCCTCGTGCTCGCCGGCCGCACCCCGCCGAAGCTGCCCGTCGCCGGACTGCGCGGCCGTGGCCAGCTGTCGGAGATCGGGGTCGACCGCCTCGCCATGAGCCCCAACGAGGCACAGTTGCTCCTGCGCGCCACGAGCGCCGACCTGAGCCTTGCCAGCGTGGCAGAGCTGGTCGAGCGCTGCGAGGGTTGGCCTGCCGCTCTCTACCTCGCGGCACTCGCACTTCGTGAGGAGCACGACCGGGCTGCAGCCCCTGCGCCAGCCATCCAGTTCAGCGGCCATGACAAACACATGGCCGATTACCTCCGGTCGGAATACCTGGCACAGCTCCGTCCCGGGGCACTCCGGTTCTTGAGGCGAACCTCGGTGCTCGAACGAATGTGCGGCTCTCTGTGCGATGCCGTTCTCGACGACCAGGGATCCGCGAGCGAGCTCGACAAGATCGAGCGGTCGAACCTCTTTCTGGTGCCGCTCGATCACCGACGTGAGTGGCACCGCTACCACCACCTCTTCCGTGACTTGCTCCAAAGAGAGCTTGCCGAACGCGAACCGCAACTCGTCGGCCTCTTGCACACGCGTGCCGCCAACTGGTACGAGCTGCACGGTGATCACGAGTCTGCGCTCGAGCACGCGCTGGCCGCCGGAGATCTCGACCGCGTGGCACGGATCATCACCGAGATCGCCCTTCCTTCGTACTACGGCGGCCGGATCGCCTCGGTCGAGAGGTGGCTGTCGCACTTCGAAGACACCGCTTTGCTGGAGCGGTATCCGGCTGTGGCACTGCAAGGCGGTTGGATGCATGCACTCAACGGACGCGCGGCTGATGCAGAACGCTGGCTCGACGCAGCCGAGCGGGGAGCGTCCAGGGGAACGCTCTCCGACGGCTGCACCTCGCTCCGGCCCTGGATCGCGGTACTGCGGGCGGCCCTTTGCCGCGACGGCGTCTATCAGATGCTTGCCGACGCGGAGACCGGTTTGGCCGGATTGCCTTCGGAGAGCTTATTGCGGCCGACCGCACTCCTTTTGCTCGGATCGGCGCATATGCTTCTCGGCGAAAACGACCGTGGAGATGCCTTTTTGAGAAGCGCAGCGGAGGAAGCCGAGCGACTCGGTGCGACAGACACCCGCATGGTCGCAGTCAGCGAACGCTCCCTGATCGCCTCGGCCCGCGACGATCCGGCCGCAGCCCAGGCCCTGGCGCTTCAGGCACAGGAACTGGTCGACCATGCCCACGTCGACGAATACGTCACGAGTGCGATCGCACTCGCGGTTGCGGCGCGCGCAGCGCTTCGTCAAGGCCGCTGGGATCAGGCTCGAGCCCATCTGGCAGAGGCCGATCGGCTCCGGCCCTTGCTCGCACAGGCGTTGTTCCCGTGGCTCACTCTCCAGGCGCAGCTAGAGCTCGCGCGTGCCTATCTCGCCCTGGGCGACTCCAGGGCACACACCCTCGTGCAGGAGATCCGGGACGGGGTGCACAGCCACCCACACATCGGAGTTCTTGCGGATCAGCTCGATGCTCTCGAAGATGATATCGACGCCATGCCCGAGCAGGGGAAAGGCACTGCCGTCGGCCTTACGGGCGCCGAGCTTCGCCTCCTTCCGCTCCTCTCGACCCATCTCTCATTCCGTGAGATCGGCGAGGAACTTTTCGTCTCCCGTAACACCATCAAGACCCAGGCGATCTCCGTGTACCGGAAACTCGGCGTGTCCAGCCGAAGCGACGCCATCGACCGTGCTGCCGTCCTCGGCCTGGTCGAGACGGCCAAGCGCGCGGTCTGAGTTTCACCCGCGCGGGATGACGCCACCCGCAGCTGGGGATGCTCCAATGGACCAGTTGCCGTGAAGAGGCACGAGACCATGCTCTGCAAGGTTGCGATCGCCGACGACGCTTACGTCGAGGAGGTTCTCTCAAATGACCGCGCGAACCTGGCCGCGTCTGCCCTGGATCCGAAGGCGCACGCCCTGGTTCGACTCGGTGCGCTCATCGCGCTCGACGCCGAGGCCCCCGCGTACATGTGGACGCTCGAGGCGGCGCGGCGCGCCGGGGCTTCGGACGACGAGATCGTCGGTTGCCTGCTTGCGGTCATGCCGCCGCTCGGGGTCGCGCGGATCGTGTCCGCCGCACCGAAGCTGGGTCTGGCACTCGGGTTCGACGTCACGACGGCGCTGGAAGCCCGCACGTGATCTCGGCGGGCTAAATCGCCGCTCGCTAGACGGCCGCTGGGGACGGGTCGGGCAAAGGGGGTTCTCGTAACATGCACGCCCTGGTCCGTGTCACGGGATGTGTTGCTCCGCGGCCGCCGCGAGGCGACCGCGGAGCTTGCCGCAGGACCTGACGGCTACCTCGTCTCCACGACCGCCACGGTTGCACGCGCCGTCGCTCGCTGGCACCTCATCCGTCTCCTCCCACGCGATCCCGATGCCCGCGACTCAAACTGTGCGCAAGCGCGCGCCTGCGTAGACGGCAAGCCCGTAGATGATCAGAACATCCAGAGTGAACATCGCGATCGCCCACCACGGATAAACCGGTACGAACATCAACTGGCCGATTGCGTTCAGTCCGGCCGCTGCAATTCCGAACCACCGCGCGAACTCACTGCCTGCGAAGAGCGACCCTGCCGCAATCAGCTGGATGATCCCGAGAATCAGCACGATCCAGCCCCACGTGTTGAGGTTGCTGAACACGAACACCGAAGTGGCGGTGTAGACCCTGGACGACGAAATCGCGAGAATCCCGTCGATCGAGTTCAAGATCCCTGCGAGCCCGAGCATCAGAGCGGCGAACGTGACCCAGCCCACACCACTCGGGGAGTCGATCTCAGAAGCCGCGGCATAGCCTCCCTGGAGCTCATAGTCCTGCGCAGTTCTCATTTAGGCGCTCCCCATCTTCGAGAACCGGCTCGCGTTAGGCCGGCTTAAGGCAAGCAAAGTGCAGCGGGCGCGTGACGACATCGTCCGCTTGGGATGACAGCCGCCGATGAGCTGGCCGCTCAGGTTCGTTTCATCCCAAGCGGACGATGTCTCGACAGGTGTGCCCAAGGACAATCTCTCCGGCGACGGATTTGCCGTCGCCCTTTGGTGCGGTTCACGCCACCACGCGGCGGGCGAATCGAATCAACGGAGGGGGTTCCATGTCGGATCTGATTGCGATCGGCTATCCGGATGAGACGACGGCTCTCAAGGCGGAGAAGGAAGCGCAGCGCCTCGTAGGCGAACTGATCATCCAGCCCGACGCGATCGCCGCAATCGTTCGGGACAAGGACGGGAAGTTCAAGGTGACCACGAGCCACCACCTCGTTGATCGCGGGGCCTCCTACGGAATGTTCTGGGGTCTGCTCTTCGGTGTGCTGTTCTTCGTGCCGGTCTTCGGCATGGCCATCGGGGCCGGCCTCGGGGCGCTGATGGGCAAAGTCGAGAAGTCGGGACTCGACAGGGCGTTTGAGAATCAAGTACGGGATTTGCTCCAGCCGGGCACCTCTGCGCTCTTCCTCGTCGTCGAGAAGGTCACGCCGGACAAAGCAGTGGAAGCGCTCGGTAAGTACGGCGGCACCGTGGTGAAGTCGTCCCTGTCGAAGGAGGCAGAGGAGGAGTTGCAAGAGGAGCTCCACGGTTCGAAGCAACCCGTTGCCGTGTGACGAATAGGAGCGAAGCGACCGCGAGACTCCATCGTCGACACGGGCGGAATCGCGTTTGTCCGACGAAGGGTTGATCGGAGCATCATCCCCACGGGATGATGACGGTGGGCACAGCACCAGTCCACACTCAATGGCATCGGTTGTCCGCATTGGACCGCCGCACTCGACAAAAGGAGCAGGTGCTGTGATCTTTCTCTGGAGCGTGCTCGGCGTGCTGTACGTCGTAGCCCTGATCAGCCTGGGCCTGACGACGCTCCGTAAAGGACACTATGTCCTTTTCGGGGTCGGTTTCATCTTCCCGATCCTCTGGATCTTCGGAGCCCTCATGGCCCCGACACCAAGAGCTGCAGCGGCAGCCTAGCGGGGGCGAGCCCGGAGCTCGCCTCGAGGACAATCTGGAGCGGATCCACCAAAATCCGGGTAGCGACGCGACGGGCACGCTCCCTGCTCCGTAGCGCTGCCTTCTACTCGACGGTGAGAGGGCAGATGACCTGCGTGAAACGCCGCACCGCGAGGAAGTCCGTGCCGAACGCGTGGCGGAAGCTCGATCGGCACGGACGCAAGGCCTGGGCCTGAGAGCTACGGTGCGTGCCAGAGGCGGCGGCGTGCCGCTACGCCGCCGCCACGACGAAGCCGTGGAAGTTCTGCTCCTGCATCGGCCCAGACATCCCCGCTTGTCGGCCTTTCTCGGCCGGAAATGCACACCCACCAGCGCCGCAATGACAGTGAGGTGGAGCTGTCCGACCAGTGCCTCGAGAACCGAAAGCATGTGACCGAGGTTGCTGTTTGCGCTGTAGGTCCGACGACCCACCGAGCCCGTAGGCCCAAGGTCTGCTGGACAAGCCGCCTTAGAGAGAGCTAAATAGAAACGTTGCCGGATCTCGATTGTCCGGTCGTATTCCGGGCGCAGAGAGGA
>Ga0307308_10000046_pt1 | contig 32301 bp, 33 predicted proteins | sample ER_DNA_195_FD_194501 | JGI IMG/M metagenome (GOLD analysis project Ga0307308, IMG submission 194501) | Bulk soil microbial communities from the East River watershed near Crested Butte, Colorado, United States - ER_DNA_195 | ecosystem: Environmental > Terrestrial > Soil > Floodplain | place...
CCGCCGACGAGACGATGGAGATCGCCGGCTACATCTTCTCGGAGGAGCACATCCGGGCGGCGAAGCAGACCGGAGCGGACGCGATTCACCCGGGCTACGGCTTCCTCGCCGAGAACCCTGACTTCGCCGAGGCGGTGAACGCCGCCGGGCTGACGTGGATCGGGCCGGCGCCGGAGGCATTGCGCGCCGGCGGCGACAAGCTCGAGGCGAAGCGGATCGCCACAGAGGCAGGCGTTCCGGTCGTCCCGACCGGTGAGCCCGAGGAGATCGGCTTCCCTCTCGTCGTCAAGGCCGCAGCGGGCGGCGGCGGGCGTGGGATGCGCGTCGTCCGCGAACCCTCAGAGTTGCAGAACGCTCTCGCGGCGTCGCGCCGTGAGGCGAAGGCCGCGTTCGGCGACGACCGCGTGTTCTGCGAGCGCTACGTGGAGCGTCCGCGCCATGTCGAGATCCAGCTGTTCGGGGACGCACGTGGGAACGTGACACATCTCTTCGAGCGGGAGTGCTCGATCCAGCGGCGCCATCAGAAAGTCCTCGAGGAATCGCCCTCACCGGGCATCGATCGCGAAGTCCGCTGGCGGATGATCGAGTCCGCGCTGGCGTTTGCGAGGGCAATCCACTACGAGAACGCCGGCACCGCGGAGTTCATGGTCGACGGGCACGACTTCTACTTCCTCGAGCTGAACGGCCGCATCCAGGTCGAGCATCCCGTCACCGAACTGGTGACGGCCGCGGATCTCGTTCGCTGGCAGATCGAGATCGCGCAAGGGACGAAGAGAGTCGACCACTATCTGCCGGAGCGCCACGGTCACGCGGTCGAGGTCCGGCTCTACGCCGAGGATCCGCGGACCTTTTTCCCGCAGACCGGCCGCATCGAAAGGCTGCGGCTGCCGGAGGGCATCCGTGTCGACGCAGGCGTCGCCGAGGGCGACGACATCGGGATCGCCTACGACCCGATGATCGCGAAGCTGATCACGCACGGAGAGACGCGCGAGGAGGCGTTCGACCGTCTCGGCGTCGCGCTGAAGGAGACTGAGGTCGAAGGCGTCACGACGAACCTGCCTTTCCTGCGCTGGCTCGTCGGCCATCCCGTCGTGCGAGCCGGCGACACGACGACCGCATTCCTCACCGAGCATCCGCCGCTCTCCCCCGCGCCGGCGCGTATAGCCGCCACGCCTTGGCGAACGCCGTTTCGCCTCAACGGAGCATCCCCTCCACCGGCGTTTCCGCCGGACCTGGAGGCGAGCGGCTCGGACCACCGCGGTGCGGCCGGCGGGCAGAGCAGCGTAACCGCGCCGATGCCCGGGACGGTGATCCGGCTGCTCGTGGGCGCGGGCGACACGGTGCGGGCCAGACAGCCGCTCGTCGTCCTCGAGGCAATGAAGATGGAGACGCCGCTGACCTCACCGTACGACGCAGTCGTGCGCGCAGTGCACGTCGCGGAAGGGGACCGGGTCGCCGGCGGCACCGTCCTCGTCGAGCTCGAGGAGTAACTATTGGGTCGCCGAGATTGGAACCTGCTGCGCGCCGCGCGCGTACAAGGCGAGCACGGCGGCGATGCCGAGCAACATGACGACGAGCATGGGCATGCCGACGACTTCCGTGTCCTTGGAAAAGTCCGCCTGACGCCTGCCGTCGCCGGTCCGGAGAATGCGGAAAGCGTAGGCCTGGATCATCGCGGCTCCTCCGACCCAGATCACAGCCGCGATGACGTGAATCGATTTGAAGAGCGAGTACCACGTCACCTTGACTTGCGAAAGTAACAGACTCATCGGTCGTGGATCACCTCGGCCCTAGACATCCGGCCGCCGATACAGACTAGGACCATGTCCGGGTTCACCCCCACGCTGCGGGTAGGTGAGGTCGACGGACGGGTCACGCTCGGCTTGGACGGTTTCTTCACCGCCGAGGGCGCGACATTGCAGGAGGCGGCGGACGAATTGGTGCGGAAGATGCTGGTAGCAGTGATGGCGCTCCGCTCAGGCGGTATCAGCGGCCTCAGCGCCGTGTCTCGTCCGGACATGGCACTGGTGGTCTTCCTCTGGGAGCTCGGGGAGATCGCGGCGGCCGGCGGCGATATCCGCGAGCGCCTGTTCGGCCCGAGCAGCCTGGCCGCGTAGGGTCGCGGCTAGAAGAGCTTCTGCAACTTCATGGCGGCGCCCATGTCACCTTTGACTTTCAGCTTGCCGGTCATGTAAGCGCTGGTCGGATTCTGCTCGCCACTGATGATCTTTTGGAACGTCTCGTCGGACGTCGTGATGACTGCGTCGGCGTCCTCCCCGCCTTCGGTGACGCTGACCTTACCGTCCTTGACCTCGACGGTCCACTTGCCAGCGCCGTCGATGTCGAAGAGGTATGAGTTCGTCATGCCCGCGGTCTTCGACGCGTCGGCACGGCTCTCGAGGCTGTCGAAGAACTCCTTGACTCCCGTCACGGGAGCAACCCTACCTCAGAGGTAGCGGTCGATCAGCGCGTGCGACAACTCCCACTGCTTCCGGGCAAGCTTGACGCGATTGCGCTCGAGCTGCGACCCATTGACACCCTGGTCGCGGAGGCTCTGACGTTCCGCCGTGAGACTGGAGATCTCCTCCAGCAGCGTCTCGACGGTCGGACGCGAGTGCCCGCGCCGAAAGCGCGAGGGAACTGAGAGCCGCCGCAGGGTTGCGCTCATCTCGAGGGTCATCATCGGCCTCCGACGTTCAAAGTTGAACCCGGTTAGCCGGATTTCGTAAAGACACGGTAAAACCCTGCAGCTCGGATACGATCGCGACCCGATGGGGGAGCTCGCAATCGAGGTCAAGGAGCCGGGAGAAGGCGAGCCCGACTTCGTAGCCATGCCCTATCCCGAGGGGAACGGCGAGCGCGCGTTCTCGAACGGCGCCCGCGAGCTCGATGGACAGCTCAACGGCCGGCTGCAACGCCTCGCCGACAGCGGCGAGCTCAAGGGCGACCTCGGAGCGACCGTCGTCCTGCACACCGACGGTGAGCTGAACGCACGGCACGTCGTCGTGGCCGGGGTCGGGAAGAAAGAGGAGATCGATGCAGACGCATTGCGCACAGCCGCCTCCGCCGTCGCGCACCGGGTCGCGGACGTCGGCGGGACATTGGCCTGGCTGCTGGACGACTCTCTCCCCCTCTCCCTCGACGAGCAGGCTCGCGCGGTCGTCGAAGGCACGATGCTCGGCTCGTACAGCCCCGCGCGCTGGAAGACGCAGGAACAGCCCGCGGCGAGCGTCGACAAGATCGTGCTCTACACCACGGCCGACAACGGCCTGGCGGAGCGCGCGAGCCGGATCGCCGGCGTGGGCAGGTGGGTCAACTTCGCCCGAGATCTCGCCAACTCGCCTCCGAACGAGCTGACACCGGAGGCGCTCGGGGCGCGGGCAGCCGAGCTCGCAGGACCCAAGCTTGCCGTCGACGCACTCGATCCCGGGCGGATCGACGAGCTTGGGATGGGAGCGCTCTCGGCCGTCGGCCGTGCGAGCTCGAACGGGCCACGCCTGATCGTCCTTCGTTACGAACCGGCGCAGGCGACACGCAAGGACCTCGTGCTCGGGCTCGTCGGCAAGGCCATCACCTTCGACGCGGGCGGCATCTCATTGAAGCCCGCGCTGAAGATGCAGGACATGAAGGGCGACATGGCCGGCGGCGCGGCCGTGATCGCAGCGATGGCCGCGGTCGCGGAGCTCGCGCTGCCGGTGCGCATCGTCGCGGTGGTCGCCGCAGCAGAGAACCTTGTCAGCGGTGACTCGTTCCGGCCTGGCGACATCCTCCGCGCTGCGAACGGCAAGACGATCGAGATCACGAACACCGACGCCGAAGGCCGCCTCGTGCTCGCGGATGCACTCTGGTACGCGCGACGCGAGGGCGCCACGCACCTGCTCGACCTCGCGACGCTGACCGGCGCGATGGAGCTCGCCCTCGGAGATTTCTACGCCGGTGCTTTCGCCAACGACGACGACTGGATGGCGGAAGTCCTCGCGGCAGCAAAGGCGAGCGGTGACCACGCCTGGCCGTTCCCTCTGCATCCCCGGTATCGCCGCTACGTCGACTCTTTCTTCGCCGACCTGAAGAACTCGTCCGATCTCCGGCAAGGCTCGCCCGTTCTCGCCGCCGAGTTCCTCCGCGAGTTCTCGGGCGAGGGGCCTTGGGCGCACATAGACATGGCAGGCCCCGGGTTCCTGGAGCGCTCGCGCGGCGACTACCTGACGCAGCGCGGCGGAACCGGGTACGGCGTTCGCCTGATCGTCGAGCTCGCGCAACGTCTTTCCAGTTGAACCTCGATCTCGACCAGGAGCACGAGCTCGTCCGCTCGACCGTGCGCGCGTTCGCACAGGAGCAGGTCGCACCCGTGGCGGAGGAGCTGGACCGGGAAAGCCGGTTCCCGTACGACCTCGTCGGCGAGCTCGCCGAGCTCGGGCTCATGGGCATGACGATCCCGGAGGAGTACGGCGGCGGAGGCGCGGACACGGTCTCCTACGCCATCGCGATCGAGGAGCTCACGCGGGTGGACTCGTCGGTCGCGATCACGGTCGCGGCTCACCACTCCCTCGGGACGCTCCCGATCTTCTACTTCGGCAGCGACGAGCAGAAGCGGCAGTGGCTTCCCGACCTTGCGTCGGGGAAGAGGCTCGCGGCATTCGGATTGACGGAGCCGGATGCCGGTTCCGATGCGGGCGCGACGCGCACGCACGCGGAGCTGCGAGGCGGTGAGTGGGTCGTGAACGGCTCGAAGATCTTCATCACGAACGCGGGCACCGACATCACGGCTTGCGTGACGATCACCGCGCGCACCGGCGAAGACGAGATCTCCAACATCATCGTGCCGAACGGAACGCCCGGGTACGAGATCTCGAAGCCGATGAAGAAGCTCGGCTGGCGCGCGTCGGACACCCGCGAGCTCTCCTTCAAGGACGCAGCCGTTCCGGAGGAAAATCTCCTCGGCCCGCAGGGCCAAGGCTTCCAGCAGTTCCTTGAGATTCTCGACGGCGGACGGATCTCGGTCGCCGCAATGGGCGTTGGTCTCGCCCAGGGCGCCTACGACCTCGCCTACGCGTATGCACAGGAACGGCAGCAGTTCGGGAAGCCGATCGCGAAGTTCCAGGCGGTGCAGTTCAAGCTGGCGGACATGGCCACGGAGCTCGAAGCCGGCCGGAATCTCGTCTACAAGGCCGCGTGGCTCAAGGATCAAGGCCGCGACTTCGCGCTCGCGGCGGCACAGGCGAAGCTCTACACGGGCGAGCTCTCCAACCGGGCCGTGAACTGGGCCCTGCAGATCCACGGCGGCTACGGCTACATGGACGAGTACGCCATCTCTCGTCTCTACCGGGACCAGAAGATCCTGGAGATCGGCGAGGGGACGAACGAGGTGCAGCGCATGGTCATCGCCCGGCACCTCGGCCTGTAAGCGAGTCACGTCACATTTCAGGCACGGTGTCCGACACCAGGCCGTGTCTCACGACGACGTGTCGCGTGTTAGCCCGAGCCCGCCCGATCAGCGGAGGCGTGACGGCCTCCTGAGACTCACGTCACATTTCAGGCACGGTGTCCGACACCAGGACGTGGCTTATCAGGACCTGGGCGCTTTGATCGTGGGCGGCGCGTTGAAGCGCGTGTAGCGATGTGTCATGAAATGCGCGGCCGCGGTCATGCGCAGGGTCCTGGGGAGGAACGTGCGGCGGTCGAGCCACACCGTGAACCACACCGGGCCCGTCGGCTTGAAGAACGAGACCACATATGTCGTCGGTGTCGCCTCGAGCAGGTACGCGTTCGTCGAGTGGCCCGCCCAGATCGGTTCCGGTTGGGGCGTCACGTCCTGTGGTGACGGCACCCACTTGCCTCTTCGCTGGCGGTCCCAGCGTCGCGAGCCGATGATGATCCCGTCTGCGCCGCCGCGGATTCGGTACTCGAGCCGGTTTGGGCGCTCCAGCGTGAACTCGGCGACCACCTTGTTCCGCGGGCTCGAGGCGAGCCGCTCTACGTAGTCGACGCTCCGCAGGCGTCGGAACGTCCCGGTGGCGCGCGCGACGATCGCGTCTGCCGGACGGGCCGTGGCAGGCACGTGGAAGACGAGGACGCGGCCGCCCACAGTGACGTTGACCGCGCCCACCGAAGAGAACGACGAGCGGTAACAACCGGCTCCGCAAGAGCGAGCAGGAACGCCCGCGACCTCGACGGCGAGCCCGTTGACTCCCAGGTTGTCCGGGCCGACCACGAAAACCTCTGCGTCCGGTGGGTGCACGGCTAACGCAACCCCGAACGCCCCGTTCTCGCGCGCCTGCACCCACATGTTCGCCGCGGGCGCAGGCGGCGGCCCCTTCGCCTCCACGACGGCGGCGCTCGCGACACGGTCCCGCCCAGGCCGAAGGTCCGTGAGAAGCGCGACAGCCGCCAAGAGGGCGGTGAACAGGGTGAGCTCGACGGCGACATTCCGCCTCAGGCCGTCGAGCGACAGCCGTTGGAGAAGCCGATAGCGGTTGAGCCAACCGATCGTCACGAGGGCGGCGAGCAGCACCGTCTTCACGATCAGGACCCGCCCGTAGCCGGTCGACCACACCTGTCCAACCGAGCTCAGCTCCGCAAATGCGCGGGTCACGCCGGTCGTGGCGAGCACCGCGACCGACACGAGCGCAACGTTGGAGAAGCGGCGCAGCATCGGAGCGCGGTCGCCGGAGCTCCTGAGCGCCAGCCCGAGCGCAACGAGCCCGCCGAGCCAGAACGAAGCGGCCGCGACATGGAGGAAGTCGACCGCCGGCTCCAGCAGCGGCCTGCCCCTGTCGAGTGAGTGGCCGGCGAGCGTCGGCAGCGGCAGCAACGCCAGGCCGGCTATGAACGGGAGCGGCTCGAGCCTGGGAAAGACAGGCGCGACAGCAGCGAGGACCGCTCCGAGCCCTGAGACCACGGCCGCAACGGCCATCACGATGCCGAAACGCGTCGAGAGCGAGACGTCGTGCGCCATGCCCGACGCACCAACGAAGACGAGCAGGAACGCGCCGAGCATCAGCCGGACCGGGACGGGGCCGACGGCAAACCGGAAGAACGCCGCGCCCGCCGCAGTCAGGAGACCTGCGAAGAAGAGCAGGCGCGACACGACGTCCTGGGCGCTCGGGCCGTTGTCGGCGGAGAGAGCCGCCTGCGGCGGGGCCCGCCCTGCGCCGACGCCGAAGGCGAGCACCCCCGCCAGCGTGTGGCCGTCATCCGAGCGGACGCGCCACAGCACCGTGTAGTCGCCGTTCCCGATACCGGTTCGAAGCGGGACGACGAGCACGCGACCCTCGGCGACGTGCGGCTTCCCGTCGAGCACCGACCCACGGCCGTTGTGGATCGCCTTGATCCCGCCCGCCGGGCGAACGCTGTCGTCGAAGAAGATGCGGACGCGGGTAGGCGCGCTGCCGAGCACAGCTCCGTCCGCGGGGACGGTCCGGATGAGCCTGGCATGTGCCCAGGCCGTCTCGGGAAGGGCCAGGGCAGAGAGCAGGGCGAGAAGGAAAAGGGCCCGAACCACCAACGCTTCAAGAAAGCTAGCGGGGCACGCTGTTAGCTTCTCGGTTGTGCTGTTTCGCCAGTTCGTCGACGACGATCTCGGCTGCGCCTCCTACCTGGTCGGCGACCCCAGCAAGGGGGAGGCCTTCCTGGTCGACCCCGCATACGCAATCGAGCAATACCTCGAGGCGGCCGACGAGGCGGGCGTCCGCATCGTTCGAGTGCTCGAGACCCACACCCACGCCGATCACGTCTCGGGTCACGGGCGACTCGCACTCGAGCACGGCGTGCCGACCTCGGTCCACCCGCTGGCCGAACCGGAGTTCGACTTCGAGCCGCTGGAGGACGGCCAGGACTTGCCGGCCGGGTCCGTGTCGATTCGCGTGATCCATACGCCCGGCCATCGACCGGAGCACTGCGCCTTCGTCGTCGACGAGCGCCTCGTGCTCACCGGCGACTCGCTCTTCGTCGGCGACGCCGCGCGACCCGACCTCGCCGTCGAAGCACAAGCAGGCGCCGAAGGCCTCTTTCACTCGCTGCAACGGCTGACCCAGCTCCCGGACGCGTACGAGGTCTACCCCGGCCACGTCGCCGGCTCGCTCTGCGGCGCTTCCATGAGCCCCGCGCACTCTTCGACCATCGGCGAAGAGAAACGCACCAACGGCAAGCTGGAATACGGCGACGCGCAGACGTTCATCAACGCAACAGCTTCTCTCTCGACGCCCCGTCCGCCGACAACCGCCCGAGTTGTCGCGCTCAACAGGGGACCTTTCGTCGGCGCGCCGTCGGAGCTCGAACATCTCGACGACCCGGGCGACGGAACGATCCTCGATGTTCGTCCCGCAGCGATGCATGCCGCAGGGCACGTCCACGGCGCCTTCAACGTTCCGGTGTCGGGCTCGTCGTTCGCGACGCGCGCGGGGTTCGTGCTCGATCCGAAAGAACGAATCGTCATCCATGCCTTCGACGAAACCGAGGCCGCCGAGGCGGCCCGCGGGCTGCGTGCCGTCGGGTTCCTCGAGCTGGCCGGCTACGTCACGGAGGCCAACATGACGGAGAAGCTCGAGCCCGTCGAGCTCGACGAGCTCGAGCAGCTGCTCGAAGACGGCGCGGTGCAGGTGCTCGACGTGCGGGAAAAGTCCGAACGGGACGAGGGCTACATCCCCGGCTCCCTGCACATCCCGTTCCGTCTGCTGCGTGAGTGCGGTCCGGACGGCGTGGGCACCGAAAAACCGATCGTGACGATCTGCGAGTCGGGGATGCGGGCAAGCATTGCGGCAAGCGTCCTGACCGCAGCGGGCGTCGACGCGCGCCCCGTCCTGCACGGCGGTGTGAACGACTGGCCCGGCGGAACGGTCTCGTTCAGGCGCTGCGGTTCTACGTAAGCCGCCGCACCGCGTAACCGCGCTCCGTCATCGCGGTGAGCAGCTGTTGGCAATGTTCCTCGTCACGCGTGACGAGCGTCAGCCCGACCTCCGTCTCGCTAACCGAAATGTCCATTCCTTCGCGGTGATGCTCGACGGCGATGACGTTGCCGCGCTCCTCCGCGACGAGTGACAGCAGCTTGATCAGCTCGCCTGGGCGGTCTGGGAGCTGCGTCCGGACGACGAGGTAGCGCCCCGCGACCGTGAGCCCGTGTCGCATCACCGAGATGAGCATCGTCGGATCGATGTTCCCGCCGGAGAGAATCGGGATTGCCATTCCCGAGCCTCCCGCCCGGCCGGCGAGTAGCGCCGCGACCCCGACCGCACCCGCGCCTTCGACCACGAGCTTCGCGCGCTCGAGCAGCAACACGATCGCCTCGCTGATCTCCTCGTCGGTGACGGAGACGATGTCGTCGAGCAGGTCCTCCAGCAGCGGCATCGTCAGCTCGCTCGGCACTTTCACCGCAATGCCGTCCGCGATCGTGTAACCGTCGACCCCGGCCTGCACCCCGACGATTCGCACCTCCGGCCTGAGCGCGCGCAGCGCCGTTGCGATGCCGAGCGCCAGTCCACCGCCGCCGATCGGGATCAGCACCGTGGCGACGTCGGGCTCTTGCTCGAGCAACTCGAGCCCGATCGTCCCCTGACCGGCCACCACGAGCTGATCCTCGTAAGGATGGATGAACGTCCCACCCGTTTCTTCGACGTACGCAAGCGCTGCCACCATCGCGTCCTCGAAGAACGAACCTGTCATCTCCGTCTCTGCGCCGTAGTTCTTGCACGCCTCGACCTTCGCCATCGGCGCGGTGTCGGGCACGAAGATGCGTGCACGTATGCCGAGCTCGCGCGCCGCCCACGCGACGGCCTGACCATGATTGCCGGCGCTCGCTGCGACGACGCCGGCCGCGCGCTCCTCGGACGACAGCGTGCTGAGCTTGTTGACAGCGCCGCGAATCTTGAACGCGCCGGTCCGTTGGAGGTTCTCCGCCTTGAGGCGCACCTCTCGCCCGCAGCGGCGCGAGAACGTCTCCGACAGATAGATCGGCGTCTCTTCCGCGATTCCCCGGAGACGCTTCCGCGCCTCCTGGATGTCAGCGAGTGTCGGTGCGATCCGCTGTATCGCCAAGCTTGAACACCCTCTCCATGATCTCCTTTACGGCAGTCAATGGGTCGAGCTCCCGTCGCTGCACCTCGTCTAGGAGACGCCGCAGCTCGGGGTCGTTCGCAACCGCCAGCTGAAGATGCGCCTTTGCGCGACCGGATGCAACGGCGAACACTTCACCGGCGAGATTCTTGCGCCTACGCTCCTCGAGCCGCCCCTCCGACTCCAGATAAGCGCGATGCTCCTCGATCTTTCCCCACAGTTCGGGGACGTTCTCACCACGCGTCGCCTCGGTGAGTACGATCGGCGGCTTCCAGCTGCTCTTGCGATCGAGCGACAGGATCGAACGGACCTCGTTGAGCATCGTCTTTGCGGCGGGATGATCCATCTTGTTGATCGCGATCACGTCGGGAATCTCCATGATGCCCGCCTTCAGCGCCTGGACGGAGTCTCCCGATCCGGGCATCAGCACGAGCACGACGGTGTCGGCGATTCCGATTACCTCGACTTCGCCCTGACCCGCGCCGACGGTCTCGAGGAAGACCAGCTCTTTGCCCGCGGCATCGAGAACGAGCAGCGCCTGCAAGGTCGTCTCCGCCAGGCCGCCGAGATGGCCGCGCGTCCCCATCGAACGGATGAACACACCCGGATCCAGGAAATGGTCGGCGAGCCGGATCCGGTCTCCGAGCAGCGCTCCCTGCGTGAACGGGCTCGACGGGTCGACCGAGATCACGCCGACCGTCCGATCCTGCTGGCGGATGCGCCCGATCAGCGTCGAGATGAGACTCGACTTGCCGACGCCCGGCGGGCCGGTGATGCCGACCGCGTACGTGCGCCCCGTCTCGGGATAGATGTCCCGGACCAGGTCATAGGCGAGCGGGTCGCCGTTCTCGACCAGCGAGATCGCCCGGGCGAGTGCCCGCCGGTCGCCCGTGCGAACGCCTTCCGCGAGCGACTCCCGCGTCCAGTCCCGCCGCCCGTGCATCGACTACGCGGCCTCGGGCTCGGCGGCTCGCTCGACTCCCTGCTCCACGCCGCCCGCGAGCGCGTAGGCGACGAGAGCCGCTCCGGCGAGCACGATGCCCACGCCGCCGAACACCCAGCGCGGCCCGACGCTGTCGGTGAGCGGCCCTGCGACGACGAAGCCCAGCCCGTACACGGCGTAGTTGACGCTCATGATCACGGTGAAGACGCGGCCGCGGATCGCGTCTGGCGCGCCGCGCTGCACGAGGAGCGAGTTGCAGACGACTGCTGTGCCGTTACCGATCCCTGCGAGCACGAAGCACGGCAGCGAGACCCATACGTTCGGGGCGACGGCCGCGGCGGCAACTCCAACTGCCTGCACGAGGATGCTCCCCGCGTACACGGTGCCGACCGGCCACCGCTCCAACCAGGTTCCGGCCCCGAAGCTTCCGATCGCCAGGCCGAGCCCGATGCAGCCGAAGATCAAGCCGTACCCGAAGTCGCCCGCTTCGAACGCGTCCTTCGCAAGGAACACCTGTGCCGTCTGCGTCGACGCGACGGCTCCCAGGGCGATCGTCCACACGACGAGCACGGTCAGCAGCGGACGCGTTCGGATCACGCGGGCAAACCCATCCTTGAGGTCCCGCAGGTGACCGCGGCTCACGGCGAGCGCACCCTGCAGCTTCTTCGCCGGCAGGCGCAGGAGCAACAGCGCGGAGACGAGGAACGACACGCCGTTCAGCCAGTAAGCGAGGTGGGGCCCGGATGCAGCCACGAGTGCACCGCCGATGATCGGCGCCACCGTCCAGCTCACGTTCTCGCTCGTCTGGATGAGCGAGTTCGCTCGTGCGAGCTCTTGCTCGTCGACGAGGTTCGGCAGTCCCGCGTACACCGCCGGGCGGAAGAATCCCGTCGCCAGCCCCGCTATCCCGGCGAGCGCGACGATCTGTCCGGCCGTGTTCGCGAACGGGAGCGTGAAGAAGACGCCGGCCCGGACCAGGTCGGAGACGATCATCAGTCCGCGTCGCGAAAGTCGGTCGAGCAGCGGGCCGAGCGTGAGCCCAACGGCCACCGCCGGCAGAAACTCGACGATCAACAAGGCGCTGACCCACGAGCCCGAATTGGTGCGATCCTTGATGTCGACGACGAGCGCGACGGTCGCGAGCAGGGTCCCCAGACTCGACCCGAGCGTGGCCAGGAACAACAGGCGAAAGCCGGGTGCGGTGCCGAGGAGGCTCAACTGGCGACGGAGGCCGGTCACGCCGGCGAAGTCTGTCAGGAAGCCGCCGTGGTCGTCCTCAGCCGGGCGAGCGCTTCGGCGAGGAAGACGTGCTCCTCCGGCGTTCCGACAGTGACTCGAATCGCGTGCGGAGCGCCGAAGCCGGCGAGCGGACGCACGATCACGCCTTCACGCAGCAACGCCTCGAACCATGGCTGCGCGTCTTCGCCCAGGTCGACGAACACGAAGTTTCCGACGGCCGGACCGGTCACCTTGTACCCCGCCTCCGTCAGAATCCGCCCGAGCTCCGCTCGGCCTTTGGCATTCGCCTGCTTCCTGCGCTCGAGCTCGCCGGGCGAATCCAGGCTGGCAAGCGCGGCTTCCTGCGCGGGCGTCGTCAGGTCGAATGCGCGCCGCGTCTTTCCGAGCGCCACGACGAGCTCGGCCGGCCCCACGCCGTAGCCGACCCTCGCGCCGGCGAGCCCGTAGATCTTCGAGAACGTGCGTAGCACGATCACCTGCCGGCCGGTCTTGAAGTACTCCTCGATGCCGTCCGCGTAGTCGGGATCGTCGACGTACTCGAAGTACGCCTGATCGAGCACCGTCAGCACGTGGCCCGGAACTCGCGCGAAATATGCGTCGAGCTCGTCGCGCGAGTTCATCGTGCCTGTCGGATTGTTCGGATGGCAGACGTACACGAGCTTGGTCTGCTCCGTGATCGCACCCAGCAGAGCGTCCAGGTCGTAGCGGTCGTCCCGGAGCGCGACCCGAATTGCTTCAGCGCCGAGCTTGCGCGCGTAGATCGCATAGCTCGGGAACGAGGGCCAGCCGCACACGATCTGGTCTCCCTCACCGAGTACCGCCTGCGAGATCCCGTCGATGAGACCGTCAGCTCCCCCGCCGATCGCGATCTCCTCGAAGCGCACGCCGTGTCGTTCGGCAAGCGCGGCGCGGAGCCGGTACGCACCCCCGTCCGGGTAGCGATTCAACTCACCGGCCGACCGCTCCAACGCCTCGAGTGCCTCCGGGAATGGGCCGAACGGGCCTTCGTTCGACGCGAGCTTGACCACGCACTCGAGGCCGAGCTCGCGCTGGACCTCTTCGACCGGCTTGCCCGGCTCGTACGGAATGATTCCGGCGAGCGCGGGCCTGAGCAGGCCGGCGGGGACGTCCCCCACTACGAGCCTGGCGTCGTCTCGTCCGACTTCTTGCGCCAGAACCAGACCGCGCCGCCCGCTGCTGCGAGCATCGACGCGATCGCTCCTTTGTTCAACCCTGCGTGCTCGCCGGTTCCCGGGACTGCCGCTCGCGCCTTGCGCTTCCCGAACTTCTTCGCGACCTTCCAGACCCCCCAGCCGAGCACTGCGTTCCGTCGATTGATGATTGCCACGGGTCTCCTTTCGCCGACCGAGCCTACCAAGCGACCTTTCCCGGTCGGAAGCGGACGCATGCGAGGGGAATGACGTTATTTCTGCTTGCCGTGCCCGGAAGGGGATGCAGGATGTTCCCCGATCGGGCCCGGCAGCTGATGATGCTTCGGCTTGGCCTGCGCTTTCTTGTGCGCTGGGGCGCGACGGGACGGGTGGGCTCGGTGCGGCTTCTGCGCGCCCTTGCCGCGAGACGCGAAGCTCGCATGCCCGGTCGAGCGCGTGCGGTTTGCGCGGCCGTGCGCGTTGACTTTCTTGATCTTCTTCGGCTTGACCTTCGTGTTCTTGGCCGCGTGGCCGTGCGCCCCGGAGGCGGACGCAGGCGCGACGCGTGAAGGTGCTCCAGGCGAGGGGGCAGCAACGACCGGCAGTGCGCTCGCGACGACCGCCTTCTGCGACGCGGCCACGGTCGGCTTCGGCGCGCGCCACGGGGCATGGTGCACACCTTCGTAACTCGCGCCGCCGATCGCGAGACCGGCCGTGACGGCGGCTGCCGCCTTCAGAGCGATGCCCGTTCCGACAGCGGCGCCGCTACCGCCACCAAACAGCGACGTGAGCGAGGTCGGCAACGGCACGAGCGCCAGCGTCTTCAAGGCGCCGCGTTGGGCACGCTGGCGGCGCGCGAAGGCCGCGCATTCCGCGCACTCACGAAGATGCCCGCGCAGCTGTCCCCGCTCTCGCCGTTCAAGCCGGCCGTCGAGCTGCTTCGAGATCGCGAACTCGGCCTCACCGCAGGTGAGCGACCCCTCAAGCTGCTCGCGCAGCGCGCGCCGCGCGCGAAAGATCAGCGTCTCCACCGCGCTCGTCGAGACCTCGAGGATGTCGGCGATCTCCCCGTACGAGCGTCCTTCGAGCTCACGCATGACGAGCGCGGCCCGCTGGTTGAACGCGAGGTGACTGAGCGCCCGCCGAATGTCGTCGCCGGTCGGCACGTCGTCGTCGGCGATCGTGTCCGCGATGTCATCTTCGAACGAGACCTCCGCCGGGCGCCTCGCCGACTGGCGGAACCGCTGACGGCAGACGTTGTGCGCAATCGCGATCAGCCAGTTTTGCGGCTTTTCCGGGCGACTGCCCTTCTCGACGTACGCGCGGTAGGCGTTGAGGAAGGTCGTCTGGGTGACGTCCTCGGCATCGGCCGGGTTCCGCATGACGGCGAGCGCGTAGCGGTACACGTCGCCGACGTGCCGTTTGTAGAGCCGCTCGAAGGCCCGGTCCGAGCGTGGCCGCTGCGCCAGCAAGGGCGTCATGAACTAGTAGATACCCGTTCGCGGGGAATCTTGCGTCCCCCGTACGGCGCGCTTGGCTAGGGAAGCGGGATTCCGGGGACCTTCGGGACGTCGACCGGCGCCGGCGGGAGGCTCGGGACCGGCACGTGCGGGAGGCTCGGGACCTGGACGGGCGGGAGGCTCGGGACCTGGACGGGCGGGAGGCTCGGGACCTGGACAGGCGGGGCCGTGGGCACTGCCGCAACCGCTGTTTCGACGGTGTCTGCCGGGTTCGAGACCGGGCTCGGGAGCGGTAACGCCGGTGTCGCGGAGGAGGTGGCCGCGGTCGCGAGGCCCGCTCCGTGGGGCGCCTGCCGCCCCGCGGCGCCGGGTGCAGTGACGCCGTCCGGGTTCTTGACCCCGATGCCGATCGTCGCGGAGCGCCCGGGAACCCGGTCCTGGATGCCGGGCCGCGCTCCCTTCGCCCTGCGCGCCAGTGAGCTCGGCCGAGCCGTTGAACCGCCGGCGCGGTGCGACGACTGGCCGGTCGCAAGTCGCGGCGTCGATCCTGCCGCCGTCGCGGTCGGACCCTGGCGATCGCTGCTCACACCGGTTGCAACGACCCCGGCGACGACCGCCACGGCAGCCTTCACGAGGAAGCCGGTGCCGACGGCTGCCCCGCCCCCCGCGACGACACCGCCGCCGCCCCCGAAGAGCTGCGTCAGCGAGCCTGGGAGCGGAACGGCTGCGAGCACGCGGAGCGCCGACGCCTTCAGGCGCAGCGACTTCCGCCCGCGGAAGATGAGGGTCTCGACGGCCGATACCGAGACGCCGATCGTGTCGGCGATCTCGGCGTACGAACGCCCTTCGAGCTCACGCATGACGAGCGCTGCCCGCTGGTTGAACGGCAGACGTCCGAGAGCCCGCAGAACACCTGTGACGTCCGGCCGGTCGGCTTCGGGAAGCGCGAGTTGCTCGACATGATCCTCGAGCGGCACTTCTTTCACACGCCGACTTGCCCGTGCGTATCGCGTCCTGGCGACGTTGTGCGCGATCTTGATCAGCCAGTTCTGCGGCTTCTCGACCTCGATCCCGCGCTGGTAGGCGCGGTACGCGTTGAGGAAGGTCGTCTGAGTGACGTCTTCCGCGTCGGCCGGATTCCGCAGCAGCGCGAGCGCGTAGTGGTAGACGTCTTTGACGTAGCGGCGGTACAGGGACTCGAAAGCCTGATCCCGAGCTAGGGCCGGTATCTCCGGCGCTGCGGTCGCCACGATGCTGGTGAAACGGGCGACCCGCGCATCAGGATACGGCAAGTTTTGCTATTTGAAAATGATATCCGGGGACTAGGCGGGAGTCTTCGCGCGCTTGCGGTTCGGAACGTGGATCGCCCGGCCGAGCGCCACGAGCCCGGCTTCCTTGATCGCCTCCGAGAGCGTCGGATGCGCGGCCATGCCGTCGGCCACCGTCTCGACGGTCGCCTCGGCGTCGATCGCCACCACTCCGGCCTCGATCAAGTCGGTCACGTGAGGCCCCACCATGACGAGACCGAGCAGCTCGCCATACCGCGTCTCGTGGATCGACTTGACCCAGCCGGTTGTCTCGTTCTGCATCACGGCCCGCGCGTTGGCGATCCAGGGGAACATGCCGGTCGCAACGTCGTCCCCGTATTGCTCGCGCGCCTCCGCTTCAGTCAAGCCGACGCCCGCGATCTCCGGATCGGTGTAGATCGGCCTCGGCACGCCACGGTTGTCCACCACGGCCTCGTGTCCGCAGGCGTTCTCGGCGGCGACTTCCCCTTCGCGAAAAGCGGTGTGCGCGAGCTGCCAGTAACCCGCGCAGTCCCCGACCGCGTAGATGTGCTCGACCGTAGTGCGGCGGTGCTCGTCTGCAGCGATGCCCTTCCGCTTGTCGAACTCGACGCCGATCGCTTCGAGACCCAGCCCCTCGACGCTCGGGCCGCGGCCGACGGAGACGAGCATGAGATCCGCTTCGACCGTCTCGCCGTCGCCGAAATGCACGGTCAAGGAGCCTCCGTTGTCATCCACCTTCGTGCACTGCTTCTCGAGGTGGAGGGTGATCCCGCGTTTGCCGAACTGCTTTGCGAGCTCCTTCGACGCGTCCGCATCCTCCTGTGGAATCAACGCCGGCAGCATCTCGATGATCGTCACCTCGCTGCCGAAGCGCTGGAAGATCGAAGCGAACTCGCAACCGATGATGCCGCCGCCGAGCACGACAAGGCGCTTCGGGACTTGCGTCTGCGCGAGCAGCCCTTCGGAGTCGACGCACCGCTCGGAATCGAGGCCTTCGATCGGAGGACGAAGAGGAAACGAGCCCGTCGCGACGATCGCCTGCTTGAAGGTCACGTTCTCCCCGCCTTCGACGGCGAGCGTGTGTGCGTCCGTGAACGTCCCGTTCCCCTTGACCCAGTCGACGCCGTTCGCTTTGAAGAGCGACGCGACGCCCGAAGTCATCTGCTTGACGACCCCGGCCTTCCACTCGTTCGCCGTGCCAAACTCGAGCTGGAAGCCACCGAGCTTGACGCCCAGCTTGTCGAAGGTGTGCTCGGCCTCCTTCAACGCGAAGGCGGTCTGCACCCAGGCCTTCGTCGGAATACACCCGATGCGCAGGCAGGTGCCGCCGAGCTCGGGCTCGCGCTCGACGCAGGCGACCTTCGCCCCGAGCTGGGCAGCCCGGATCGCGGCCGTGTAACCACCCGGCCCCCCTCCTAGAACAGCGACGTCGACTTCCATCAAGCTCGATCGTATCGACCGGCCAGAGGTCAGAGATCGACCTTCATCGTGACCGTTCCGTCCTTCTCCTCCACCGCACGGAAGCCGTAGCGCTCATAGAGCTTCGTCATCCCCCGCTCCGCGCTGAGGCTGATCGCCCTGTGGCCCTCCTCGCGGGCTCGGTCGAGGAGGGCGGTCAGCAACTCGCCGCCGAGGCCGCTCCCGCGGCGGCTCGGAACCACGGCGATCGTGAGCTCCGGCGTTTTCTCGTCGACGAACCCGAAGCCTGGCGCGCTCGCCGGGAAGACGCGGTACCAGGCCGCGCCGACCGGGCCGGCCTCCCAGGCGACGAGGCCGGCATCGCCCGGACGGCCCCAGTTGTTGACGTACCTCGCCACCGGGAGGTCCGGATCGGCGTTCAGCCGCCAGTGGTAGGCGTGCTTCAGCATGTCGCGGAGAAAACGGACGTCCTGTGGCCCGGCCTGGCGGATCACGGTGTTGAGTTTAAGCGGCGGTCACTCAAACGAGTGATTCCTCGCAAACCATGCAAGAAGGTCCGACGTGCGGCATCTTCAAGCTTATGAAACGTGACGATGATCGGCGGACCGAGTTTGGGACTGGCCTGCGGGCCCGCCTGCTCAAGCGCCGAGCGTTGCGACTGGGTCCCGGCCGCGTACGCCTGCCTGCGCCGCTAGTTCAGCGGCCTTCCGCCATCTAGCCAGCCATAGCCTCGGCGCCCCGCAGAGCGCCCGGCAAACGAAAGTCACAGGCGCATCACGTCGCGTTCGAGCACGCCCTCGTGTCGGACTCAGCCCGCGGAAAGCTCTTCGGCGAACTGCAGCCGGTTGCCGTCGGGGTCGAAGACGTCCAGAAGACGCATCTCCCCGTGCAACTCGAAGACGACGCCTATCTCCACACCGTCGTTCCGAAGCATGTCCGCGACTGCCTTGATGTCACCGACGTCGACGTGGGCGACGCCCGAGTCTTCCTGCGGCTCGCCCTCGGCCAGTGCGATTTCCATTCCGTTGCGCTCGAGCTTTACCCAGCTGGCGTCGGCGTCCACGTATGTCTCTTCGAAGCCGAGCTTATCCTTGTAGAACGCACGTCCCGCCTCGAGGTCGCGGACCTGGTACCAGACAGGCGTCACAACGCGAGACCGGGCTCTTCCAGGAACGTCTTCACGTCGCGCAGGAACTCTGCGGCGGTGGCGCCGTCGATTGCACGATGGTCACAGGTGAGCGTCAACTCCATGCGCGGCCGCACAGCGGGCTGACCGTCGACGGGAACGACCTTGTCCTCGATCGAGCCGACAGCGAGGATCGCAGCCTGCGGCGGGTTGAGCACGGCGATGAATCGCTCGATTCCGTACATGCCCAGGTTGGAGATCGTGAACGTTCCGCCGTCGAGGTCCGCCTGCTGCAGCTTTCCGTCTCGGGCGCGGCCGACGATCGCTGCGCGCGCGGCTGCGATCTCGGCGATGGACTTTCGCTCACAGCCGGGAATCACCGGTACCACGAGGCCGTTCGGAACGGCAACGGCGATCCCGATGTTCGCGGTCGGGTACAGCTCAACGGCGTCACCTTTGTAGAGGGCGTTCACCGCACGGTGGCGCATCAGCGCCGCGGCGCAGATCTTGGTGAGCAGATCGGAGATGGTCGGCTTCACGCCTTCCCCGTGCAACTCCACCAGCCGTTCCCGGAGCGCGAGCGCGCGGCTCATGTCGACGGTGATCCCGAGTTGGAAGACCGGCGCCTGCCAGGCCTCGGTGAGCCGGCGTGCGATGGTCTTGCGCATCGACGACAACTGCTGCACCTCGACACCTTCGGTCGGCAACGCGGCTGCGGGTAGCGCGACCGGCGCTCCCGACGCCGCGGTGCGCTCGACGTCCTCGGCGACGACGCGGCCCTCGGGGCCTGTGCCGGCCACCGCGCTCAGGTCGATGCCTCGCTCGCGTGCTATCCGGCGCGCGAGCGGCGAAGCTTTGATCCGGCCGTTGCTCTCCCTCGTAGCTGGAACCTCCCGGTTCCCCCGAACCCCCTCCCCTGGTCCGCTGTCGCGGACAGACCGCTGCGCGGCCGCGTCGCTCATCGCGGCAGAGGCGCGGCGGCCCCGCTCTCTGTCTTGGTCACGCGCGCGCGCGGGCGATCCCTCCTCCTCGGCATCGTCGGACACCTCCAGGGCTGCCGAGCCGTTCCCCGCAGGCTCGCTCGGCTCCAGGTCGACCTGCTCGCCCTCCTCGCCGATCACCGCGATCGTCCTGCCTACTTCGACTTCGCCGGAGGAGATCGCGATCTTCAGCAGCACGCCGGACGCCTCCGCCTCGACCTCCTGCGTCACCTTGTCCGTGTCCAGCTCGTAGAGCGGCTCGCCCTTCTCGACCTTGTCGCCCTCGGACTTCAGCCACTTCACGATCGTGCCGGACTCCATGCCCTGGCCGAGGCGTGGCAGCTTGACGTCAGTTGCCATCGAAACCACGGCCCACGGTTCGGCGAATCGCATCGAGCACGTCGCCCGCGTGCGGGACGACGAACTCCTCCATGACCGGCGCGAACGGGAGCGGCGTGAACTTCGCGCCGACGCGCTCGATTGGTGCGTCGAGCCAGTCGAATGCGCCGTACTGGATCACGGCGGCAACCTCTGCGCCGAAACCGCCGCGCACGACCGCCTCGTGCGCGACGACGCAGCGATTCGTCTTCTTCACGGACGAGATCAGCGCGTCCTCGTCGAGCGGGAGCAATGTGCGCGGATCGACGACCTCGACGGAGATGCCCTCCTCCTCCGCCTCCTTGGCCGCTGCGAGGGCCTCGTGCACGAGTCGGCCGGTTGCGATCACCGTGACGTCCTCGCCCTGGTGATGTGTGCGGGCCTGACCCAGCGGGATCGGCTCGAGCTCTTCCGGGACGTTCTCCTTGATCCCGTACAGCGTCCGGTGCTCGAAGAAGACGACCGGGTTGTCGTCGTAGATCGACGACCAGAGCAGCCCGCGCACGTCCGTCGGTGTCGACGCGAAGACGACCTTGAGCCCGGGGATGTGCACGAACCACGACTCGAGCTGCTGCGCGTGCTGCGCACCGGGCGACCAACCTGCGCCCCCTTGCGTGCGAAAGGTCACCGGCACCGTCACCTGGCCGCCCGACATGTAGCGGTGCTTCGCGGCCTGGTTGACGATCTGCTCGGTCGCGAGCGTGAGGAAGTCCTCGTACATGATCTCCGCGACAGGGCGCATCCCCTGCATCGCGGCGCCGATGGCTGAACCCGCCAGTGCCATCTCGGAGATGGGCGTGTTGCGGACCCGCTCGGGCCCGAATTCGTCGACGAGCCCTTGCGTGACCCCCATCGAGCCACCCATCTCGGCGATGTCCTCGCCCATGATGAAGACGTCCTCGTCGTCGCGCATCGCCCGGGACAGCGCGTCTCTAACTGCTTCCCTGTAACTCAATTCAGGCATTTTGCGAGTCTCCCGAGCGAAGCGACGGGACTAACCCTCCCCGCGAAAAATGCGCAGCATTTTCTGCGGAAGTCAGGCATACACGTTTTTCATGGCGTCTTCCGGTTTCGGGTCGGTCCCGTTTTTCGCGAACTCGACAGACGCTTCCACGATCTCCTGCACCTCGCGATCGATCTCCTCGACCTCGTCGTCCGAGAGCTCGAGCTTCGCGCGCAGGTGCTCGATCGGGTCCTGTGTCGCACGCGTCTCTGCGAGCTCCTCCTTTGAGCGGTAGACCTGCGGATCGCCGATGTAGTGCCCCACGAGGCGGTACGTATTGACCGCGAGGAACACGGGCCCCTTCCCTCCCCGGGCATGCTCGAGCGCGCGGCGCGCCGCCTTGTAGACCGCCTCAACATCCTGTCCGTCGACCTTGACCGCCTTCATGCCGTAGGCAACTGCGCGCTGCGAGATGTCCTCGATCGGCATGTGCTGCCAGCTCGGGGTCGACTCGGCCCAGTGGTTGTTCTCGCAGACGAACACGGCAGGAACCTGCCAGAGCTGGGCCAGGTTGAGCGACTCGTGGAAGGTGCCGATGTTCGTTGCCCCGTCACCGAAGAACGCGACGCCAACGCGAGGCTCGCCGCGCAACTTGAAAGCCAGCGCGGCACCCGTGATCGCCGGGAGTCCGCCGCCGACGACCGCGTTCGCGCCCATGTTGCCGCGCTCGATGTCGTACAGGTGCATGGAGCCCCCGTAGCCGTGCGAGCAGCCCTCGAGCTTTCCGTAGAGCTCCGCCATCAGCTCGTTGGGCGTCGTCCCTTTCGCGAGCGTGTGTCCGTGAGCACGATGCGTCGAGGCGATGATGTCGCCTTCCTCCAGGGCGCGGCAGACCCCAACCGCGACGGCCTCCTGACCGATTGCCACATGGAGGAAACCGGGGAGTTCCCCGGCCCTGAAGCGCTCTTCGACCTTTTCTTCGAACCTTCGGATCAGCAGCATCTCGCGAAAGAATTCGCGTAGATCCGACTTCGAGAGCGTGCCTTTCTGCTCCACCTTCGCCATGAGCCTCAGTTTATGCTCAGGCTCTTGCGCCTAGTCGAACAGTTCAACCAGCTCGAGCGCGGCCTGGTCGACGAGTGGGCCGAGCTCCGACTCCAGCTCACGGTCGACGACGAGTCCCGGGCCGCCCGCGCCGCGGCGTTGCTCGGACCTGCCAACCCCGGCCGGCACGGCAGGATCATCCACTTCGCAAGTGACCGGGTAGGACCGGGCATCGGGCCCGAGGGGCTCCGCCGGTTGCTCAAGCGCCTCGACGACGAGGGCATCGGGGGAACGCTGGAGCTGCGGAGTGTCCTGAAGGCCCCTCCCGAGGAACTGCGTCGCAAGGAGACGCTGCGCGCACAGTGGGAGCGGAGTATCAGTGCGGTCCCATCCGACTGGAGCGACATCTACGCCCAGGTACGGCTGGACTCCACGGATTACCTCGAGCGTGGCGCGCTGCTGCTCGCTCCCATCAATCCCGCGCGCTTCGGCGGCGCGGCGGCTCTGCGCTTTCGCAGCGCCCACCATTTCGGCTACGGCGTCTCCCCCGAGATGGCGGCGCGATGCTTCGAGCGCTGTGACGAGGAAGGGATCACGGGCGACGTGGAGATCATCTATGTGCTCTCTGACACGCATCCCGTCGCCACGCAGGGCCCCGTCTGGCTCCTCGGCGGTCGCACCGTATGAAGGTCGGACGATGAGTAACGGCGACCCGGTCTCCTGGTTCGTGATCGAGCCCGGCTGGAAGGTGGTCGACGCGCAGGGCCATGAAGTCGGGTCGGTCGACGAGGTGGTCGGGGATTCGAGCGACGACATCTTCAACGGGCTCTCCATCTCGACGAGCCTGCTCGGCAGGCCTCACTACGTCCCCTCGGAACAGGTCGGAGCGATCACGCAGGGACGCGTGCAGCTGAAGCTCACCAAGGATCAGATCGGACGCCTCGGTGAATTCGAGGAGCCGCCGACCACCGCTGAGATCCTGCCGGACGGGGCGGGCGCGGTGCGGCGGGCCGAGGCTGCCGTCGAGGCGCCGATCCACTCGCATGAAGAACGGCTCAACCTCCTGACCCGGGTTCGGCACGCCTTGCGGCGGAGCTTTCGGCGCTAAGTCAGGACGCCGGCCAGCTCACGAGCGAGCGTCTTTGCGTCCCGCTCCGAGGGCGCAACGACGAGGACGGTGTCGTCCCCGGCGAGCGTGCCGACGATCCGTTCGTGCTCGAGCTGGTCGAGCGCGCGTGCGATCGCAGGGGCCGAGCCGAGCTCGGACTGAAGCACCACGACATTGCCCGCGGGCGTGACCTTGCGCCCGAACTGACCCAGGATCGAATTGAGGACCTCTACGGGATCCGACCGGCGGGCGACGTTGGGCAGCACGTATCTCGGCCGGCCGAAGTGGTCGTGCGTCTTCTCGAGACCGAGCTGTCGAATGTCCCGCGACACCGTCGCCTGCGTGACGACGCAGCCTGCAGCGGCGAGCGCGTCGAGCAGCTCGAACTGGGTGCCGACCCGCTTCCGCGAAACGAGGCTCTGGATCAGCCGCTGACGCTCGGACTTCCCCAGCTGCATAACGCCAGCATACGTATGCACGTTTGGCGGGGCTACGGCTTGGTACAACTCACCGTCATGCTTCGGAAGCTCCTCTGGACCGCGCTCTACGGTACCCTCGGCGCGATCGCGACGATCGTTTCGCGCCGCGCTGCCTCGCGGATCTGGCGTACGCTCACGGGTGAGGAACCCCCGATCAAGAAATGACAGCCGATCAAACAGTCGAGCGTGCGGCGAACAAGCTCCAGCAGCTCGCGAACCAGCTCGCGGGCGAAGGCGGCTTGAAGTCGAAACTCGCGCAGCAGCTTGCCGAGGACGCCGACCTCATTCGCAAGATGAAGCCCAGTCTGATCAAGGCGCGCGCCAAGGGCGAGGCGCCCACGAACCAGAAGCCCGGGCAGGCAACCGTTGCACCCTCGAGCCCACAGATCGGCCGTTCACGGCCGAAGGCGAAGAAGAAGGGTGCGGGGCCGAATCCCTGGATCGTGGTCGGCGCCGCTGTCGCCGCCGGCATCGTGCTGGCGAAATGGATCGACTGGAGAGGTCATGGCTACCCAAGGGACTGACGGCCACCCCGCTCACGGTCTCGGTGCTGCCGTCAAGGAGGTCGCGGAGCGCGCAAGTGCGATCGTGCGCCTGGAGCTCGAGCTCGCCGAGATGGAGCTCAAGCGCAAGGTCGTCTCGCTCGGGGTCGGAATCGTCCTCGCCCTCGCCGCCGCGATCGCGCTCCTCTACGTCGTCGGCTTCGCGTTCTTGACGATCGCGGCCGCTCTCGCAACCACCGTGTCGACATGGCTCGCGCTACTGATCACCACCGGGATCCTCCTCTTGTTTGCACTCGTACTGGGCGCGGTCGGGATCATGAAGATCAAGAAGGGGTCGCCTCCCGTCCCCGAGCAGGCCATCCGTGAGGCGAAGCTGACGACGGAGGCGCTGAAGAGCGATGGCCGGTAGCAATAACCGCTCTCTCGAGGAAGTTCGCCGCGACATCGAGGCCGAGCGCGAGCAGCTCGCCGGGGCAGCGGAGACCTTGCGAGAGGAGATCGGGGAAGCGACCGACATCACCGGCAAGCTCCGCGCGAACCTCCCCGTCGTCGCGGCCGGCGCCCTCGGCGTGGGATTCCTGCTGGCCGGTGGAGTCGGCGCGACCGCGCGGTTGATCTTTCGGCGCGGGCGCGAAAGCTAGACGAAGGCCGAGCCCGGCCGCATCCGCGTTGCCGACTGCGACTGACCGACAACCTCCCGTCGGCCGCGCAGCCAGCTCGCCCGAGAAGCTGAGCGCCGCCGCATGGATGGCGACGTTCAGGCGCGCCTTCGCCTCGTTCCTGAAGGACGACTGCATGGGACTGTCCCAGCAGGTCGCCTACAGCTCGCTGCTCGCGTTCTTCCCTGCAATGGCATTCCTCGTCGGCGCCCTGGGCCTCTTTCACCTCTTCGACGACCTTCAGCGCCTGCTCGACCCGATCGCGCCGGACGGCGTGATCAAGTTCATCAGGGGCCTCCAGCAGGACTCCCAGGGAGAGACGTCTGCATTGGCATTCACGATCGGCCTCGTCGTCGCTATCTGGGTCGCCAGCGGAGCCATGAAGTCGGTGATCAAGGCCGTGAACCGGGCCTTCGAACGGCCTGAGACGCGCCCGTTCTGGAAGTTGCGCGCGATCGGGATCCTCCTGGTCATAGCGAGCGGGCTCACGAGCGCGGGCGTCTTCCTGCTGATCGTCGTCGGGGGCTCGCTCGGCGACGCGATCTCGCGGCGGATCGGCTTCGGCGGGTTCCACTGGATCTGGGGAATCGCGCGCTGGCCGATTGCGTTCTGCGCCATCCTCCTGTTCTTCGGGCTCGTCTACTACCTCGCGCCGAACAAGGAGCAACGGAGCTTGAAGTGGATCACCCCCGGCTCCCTTGTAGGCGGCTTGCTCTGGTTGCTGTTGTCAGGCCTCTTCGCGCTCTACGTCACCTTCGCCGGGAACTACACGAAGACATACGGAACGCTCGCGACCGGCATCATCCTCCTGCTCTGGCTGAACTATTCGGCGCTTGCGCTTCTCTTCGGTGCGGAGCTGAACGCGGACCTCGACCGGCAGCGGACATCCGCGCGGCCGGCGGCGAGCGTGCCGGGCTCGTGAAGGTCGTTAGGAGGGAAGGGTGACGACCAGCGAGCCGCGCAGGGCCTTGTGCTTGTCCGATCGGTACGAATAGACCCCCGGAAGAAGCGTCACGTTCCACCTCACGCGCCCCCGGAAGGCGACCCCGGTCTTCCGGTTCACGCCAGGCCCCGTTAGGTGGAAGTTGTCGCCGCGGCTGCGATCGTTCACCGTGATCGTCGCGGGCCCGACCTCGACGGTCTTCGGCTTCAGCGCGATGTTCCGCTTGGGCCCGACGCCGGCGGCGATGCTCGTGGGAGCGACCTGGCCGACCGTGAACCACCCGTTCATGACGCTCGCGTGAGCGGCGCACTCGAAGGCGTACTTACCGTCCGCCAGCGTGACCGTCCACACGACGTCTTCGATGTTTCCGACGGCCGTAGCCTCGTCCACTTCCGGCCCGTGCAGATGGAAGTTGTGCTCCTCCGAAAGATCATGGACCTCGATGTCGTACGTCCCGGGATCGAGGTGGGTGACCGGGTTTCCTGACGCGTCGCGCAGCGAGATGGTGAAGGAATCGTTCTGGCCCACCCTCGCCACGAGCCTCGGGTTGTCGGCCCTCGCGAGAGTCGATGGAAGAAAGAGCGCGGCGAGCAGAGCCCCGAGCACGATCCGTGTAGCCATGCCCGGTCTCTACGACGCCGCGCGCCTTTCGGATTTATGCCGTCGGAACGCGGCTCCGTTGCCTCAGGGCTACGCCGATCGCAATCAGCGCGAGCCCGATCAACATGACGATCCAGATCGGGAAGCCCGTGAAAGGCAGCGTGCCGCTGCCTGGCAATCCCGTGGCGCTGAGCACGCCTGACGCTGATTCGACGCGTCCATGGTGTGGGCTGACGACCAGCTTGGGCTTCGCCGGCGTGCCCGGATCCGCCGGCTTGCCCGGATCCGCGGCCGGTGAGCTCGTCGAGACCACGGGCGCACTCACACTCGCGCTCGGGCCGCGCGCCGGATCGCCCGGCTTGCCGGGATCGCCCGGCTTGCCAGGATCGCCCGGCTTCCCAGGATCTGGAGTCGGATTCGGCCGTGGACTCGGCGGCGACGGCGGCTGAGAGCCGCAGGCCGTTCCCCGCTTCCCTTTCAGGGCATGCACGTCAACCTCGTGACCGCCCGCGCACGGCGCGGCCTTGTGAGGCTGGCTGTTGCCCGGTCCGTGGAGGACCGTGCTCGGTGCAGCGCCGTTGTCCATTGCGATCTGTCCGGCGGTCTTGCCGTTCCCGTACAGCTTCGTCTGGTCGGACGAGGCCGCTGCGTGCGTGTCGTGCGCCGTGTCGTTCGACGGCTTCACGCCTACCTGAGCTGTCCCGGCGTCGTCGCCGGTGGTGGTCGCCGTCGGCGCCGGCGCGACCGCCGGAGCCGTAGCAGGAACGTCGTCTTTCTTCAGCTGTCCCGGAGCATCGGCCGAGTTCCCGTGGCCGGAGCCCTGTGAGTCGGCTACGGCAGGAGCAGCAGCTGCCGGTTCGCCCTTGTCGTTTCCGTTTCCATGTCCGTTGCCGTTGCCGTTACCGGCGTAAGCCGAAGCCGATGCCAGGGCGGCAACTCCTAGAACGAGCGTCAGTGCGCCCGCGAGCCGCAGTTTCATGTCTCCCCCTCATTGGTTCCCTCTCCCTGTTCTCACCTTAGGAATGGGAGACGACTTGTCCACTCATTTGCAGATTTCCCTGCATCGAGGGATGCCCGACCGGACGAGCGCAAGAGCCGCATATCAATTCGGCTCGGAGTCGGAAGCCGAGGCGCTAGGCCCTGAGCCTGGCTCCGAAGGCTGCTTGCAGTGCGTCGACGATGCGGCTTCTGAGCTCGCCGGCGTCCTCGTCGGTAAGGGTCCGCTCGGGCGATTGGAAGGTGACCGAGAAGGCGATCGACTTCTTGCCGGGGCCCACCTGTTCACCTCGATAGACGTCGAAGGCACGCATCTCTTTGAGTTCCGGGCCGGCGGCTTTCCTCGCAGCTCCGACCAGCTCGCCGGCCGTCACTTCGTCCGGGACCGTGAAGGCCAGGTCCTGGCGGACGGGCGGATAGGTGATGACATCGTCGTAGACGATCATGTCCGGCACGCGCTCGGCGAGCGCGTCGACGTCCAACTCGAAGGCACCCCATTCACCAGGGAGGCCGGGGTCGCGCAGAGCCGCGACCCAACCTTCGTCCGTGCGCGCCCCACGACCCGGCGCGGGGAGGTCGTCCGCGGGACGGAAAGACGACTCGATGCCGAGGGCGGCGTAGAGGCCTTCGACGCTGCCTTTCGCGAACGGAAAACCGCCTTCCGCGATGCCGCCCACACGCCAGCGTTCCTCGGGAAGCTGGTCGTCGGTGGGGAGATAGACATGAGCCTGCTCGAACAACGCGATGTCCTCGTTACCGGCATCGAGGTTGCGCCGCGCGGAGGCGAGCAAGCCCTCGACCAGCGAGGTGCGAAGAACGGCCTGCTCGCTCGAGAGCGGCTCCTGGAGCTCGACCGCGCCCGAGGTAGAATCGGCAGGTAACAGGCTCCACGTGTACGCCTCCGAGTAGCCGAAGCCGACCAGCGTGTCCTCGATCCGGCGTCGGATCCTCTGCAGCTCGGAGAGCCGCCCGAACATGGCCTCGCGGCGCGGCATTCGCGCGGGAACGTCGTCGAGGCGGAAACGCGCCACCTCCTCCACCACGTCGATCTCGCGCGTGACGTCGCGTGCGCGCCAGGTCGGCACGGCAATGCTCTCGCCGTCGACGCCGAAGCCGAGACGCCGGAGAATGGCGTGCTGCTCGTCCGGCGGAGTCTCGAGACCCATCACGGCGTCGGTCCGCTCCGGACGGAAGCGGACGACCGGCGGTTCGGGCAGCCCGCCGTGGACGTCTGCGTGGCCGACCCACTTCGCACCGGCCAGCTCGACGAACAGCTGCGTTGCCAATTTCGCGGCCTGCTCGGCCAGGTAGGGATCGACGCCCTTCTCCCAGCGGTTCGATCCCTCGGTGCGCAGACGCAGGCGCTCGGACGTCCGAAAGATCGTGTTCGGCTCGAAGTTGGCCGCCTCGAGGAGGATCTCGCTCGTTCCTTCGCCGATCTCCGTCTCCTCGCCGCCCATGATCCCGGCGAGCGCGACCGAACGGTCGGCATCGGCGATCATCAGGTCCGACGGATCGAGATCGCGCTCGACGCCGTCTAGCGTGCGCAGCTTCTCGCCGGGTCTCGCGCGCCGCACGACGATCCGTCCGCCGGCGAGCTTTGCGAAGTCGAAGGCATGCAACGGGTTGCCAAGGGCGAGCATGACGTAGTTCGTCACGTCGACGACGTTCGAGATCGGGCGCATGCCGGCGGCGAGCAGGCGTGCCTTGAGCCAGAACGGTGAGGGGCCGATCGTGGCCCCACGAAGGAGGCGGCCGATGTAGCGCGGGCAGCCTTCGAAGTCCTCGACCGTGACGTCGACGAGCTCGTCCGCATCGGGTGACGGGTCGACTCCGGGCGGCGGCGAGAGCCGGAGGTCGAAGAGGGCCGCCACCTCGCGCGCGATTCCGTAGATGGCGAGGAGGTCGGGCCGGTTGTGGCTCGTCTCCAGGTGGAGGACGGTGTCGGTGAGCGGGAGGACGTCGGCCAGCGGCGTCCCAGGCTCGATCCCGTTCGGGAGCACCATGATGCCCGTGTGATCCGCACCGAGCTCGACTTCGTCCTCCGCGAGGATCATCCCGTCGCTGAGCTCGCCACGCACCTTGCGCTGCTCGAGCTGTAGACCGTTCGGCAGCGTCGCGCCCGGCAGCGCCACGCCGACCGTCGCGCCCGCGCCGAAGTTCCACGCCCCGCAGACGATCTGGCGCGGGTTGCCTTCGCCGACGTCGACCTGACACAGCTGCAGCCGGTCCGCATTCGGATGTTTGACCGCGTCGAGGACCCGTCCGACGCGAAAGAGCCCGAGGTTGCCGTCGACGTCGGCGACGCCGACGGTCTCGAACCCGTCGACCTCGCAGGTCGAGATGACGAGCCGGTCCGCGAGCTCCCGGATCGGCATGTCGATCGGGACGTACTCGCGCAGCCAGCTGACCGGGACTCTCAAAACTGCCTCAGAACTCGCAGGTCGTTTTCCCAGAACATGCGGATGTCTGGGATGCCGTGGCGCTGCGCGGCGATGCGGTCGAGCCCCAACCCCCAGGCGAAGCCGGACCATTCCTCCGGGTCGTAGCCGACGTTCGCGAGCACCGCTGGATCGACAACCCCCGCGCCGCCCATCTCGAACCAGCCGGTGTGCTTACAGAATGCGCAGCCCTTGCCGCCGCAGAGGAAGCACGTGACGTCGAACTCGACCGACGGCTCCGTGAACGGGAAGAAGCTCGTCCTCATCCGCACCTCGCGTCCCTCGCCGAACATCGCGCGGAAGAAGTACATCAGCGTCCCCTTCAGATCCGCGAGCGTGATCCCACGATCGACCGCGAGGGCCTCGACCTGGTGAAAGTTCGGAGTGGAGCGCGGGCTCGGAGTGTCTCGCCGATAGACACGCCCGAGGGTCGCGATGTAGATGGGAGGCTGCCGGTTCTCCATCACGCGGATCTGGCCCGTGGAGGTGTGCGTCCGCAGCAGCGTTTCGTCGTCGAGATAGAACGTGTCTCGGTGGGACCGTGAGGGGTGTGTCAGCGGCTGATTGAGCGCGTCGAAGTTGTGCCAGACGGTCTCGACCTCGCGGCTGTCGACGATCTCGTAGCCGATTCCCAGGAAGATGTCCTCCACCTCACGCCTGATCTGGGTCAGTGGATGCAGCCGTCCCCGTCGCAATGGCGTGCCGGGCAGAGTGACGTCGAGCTGCTCGTCGAGCTCGGCCAGTGCGGCGCGTTCGAGCTCCGCCTCACGGGCCGCGAACGCCTCCTCGAGGCGCTCTCGCACCGCGTTGAGCGCGATGCCGGTCTCTCGATCACGGACGTTCCGGAGGCCGACCTTGAGCTCACTCTTCCGGCCCAGCCAGGCGGTGTGAGCCTCGGCCAGCTCGCCGGAGGTCGTCGCTTCCGCGAAACTCTTCAAGGCGTTGTCTGCATACGCGTCCCAGTCCACAGGCCGAATCTAGCTTTTGAGCAGTTACGACGCGATAGCGGAGTTGTACGACCCGTGGAGCGCGAGCGTCGTCGAGGACGTCGCCTTTTACCTGGAGGAGGCGCGCAAATCGGGCGGACCGGTCGTCGAGCTCGGAGTGGGCACTGGACGGATCGCCGTGCCGATCGCTGCCGACGGGATCAGCGTCATCGGCGTCGACTCCTCGCGCGGGATGCTGGACGTGTGCGCCCGTCGCGCCGCACTCGCCGGCGTCCAACTCGACCTGAGGGTCGGTGATCTACGAAAGCCTCCGGTCGGCGAACGCGTGCCACTCGTGATCTGTCCCTTCCGGTCGCTGTTGCACATGCATACGGACGAGGACCGGCTGAGCGTCCTGGCCGCGGCGTACGACCTGCTCGTGCCCGGCGGTCGCTTCGTGTTCGACGTCTTCGCCCCCGACGCGGCCGACATCGCCCAGACGCACGAACGCTGGCTCGAGCGTGAGCCGGGGATCTTCGAGCACGCGGTGTGGGACCAGACAGCACGCACGCTCACGCTGACGGTGCGAGACGACCAGCAGGAGACATCGATGGCGCTCGCGTGGCTCTCGCAGGAGGAATGGCAAGCCTTGCTCGAGCGGGCAGGCTTCGAGATCGAGGCCTGCTACGGCTGGTTCGACCGGAGCCCCTATCGGGGCCGGGAGGACACCGTCTGGATCGGCCGGCGTACCTCGAGCTGAGCCCGGCTCGAGACACCTAGCTATTAGTTCGTCGTTGTCGCCCTTCGCCTGCGCGAGAGCTCGTAGAGAGCGATCGCGCCGGCGACGGCGACGTTGAGCGAATCCACGTCCGTGGCAAGCGGGATGGTCGCACGCTCGTCGCAGCGCGCGAGCACGTCCTCCGGCAGGCCTTCCCGTTCGGCGCCGAGAACGAAGGTGGTCGGCTCGGAGAGCGCCAGCTCGTCCAGCAGTCGGCCCCCGCGCGCGACGAGTGCGATCCGCCGCCCGGGCGCGTCGTCGAAACGACACAACGGCACACGGAAGAGCGCTCCCATCGAGGCACGCAGCGCCTTCGGACCCGTCGGATCGGCGGTGCCGGCAGACCTCGCGACGAACGCCGGGCCGAGCGCATCCGCCGCACGCACGAGCGTGCCGACGTTCCCCGGATCGCCGACGTGCCACAGCGCGAGGCCGACGTCGGGCAGCACGGCTGGGCGTGGCAGATCGCTGCGCCGGAAGACCCCGATCACCCTCGGCGGATGTCCGAGGGTCGAGATCTCGGCCAGGAGCACCGACTCGACGTTCTCACCGGCGACGAGAAGCTCCACGGGCTCGACCCCGGCGTCGACCGCCGCCTGGACGAGATCCTCACCCTCCGCGACGAAGAGCCCGAGCTTGTCGCGCCAGCTGCGGTCCTGCAGCTTGCGGACGAGCTTGAGCTTCTCGTTGTCGAGAGAGGTGATCAGGACTGCTGAGCGGCCAGAGCCGATTTCGCCCGAAGGCGTCGCTTCGCGACGCCGACCATAGAGGTTGCGTGGGCTCTGCCCGCGCGACCGTCTAAAGGACCTCGTTGGCTCACGAAGAAGCGGTCTGCCCGAGCGCTGATTT
>Ga0307308_10000053_pt1 | contig 31193 bp, 28 predicted proteins | sample ER_DNA_195_FD_194501 | JGI IMG/M metagenome (GOLD analysis project Ga0307308, IMG submission 194501) | Bulk soil microbial communities from the East River watershed near Crested Butte, Colorado, United States - ER_DNA_195 | ecosystem: Environmental > Terrestrial > Soil > Floodplain | place...
TCTCCGCGTCCTACGGGCGCGAACGTTCGTCCCGTCGCGCGCGTCAGCAGCGTGAGATGCCTGCCGTCGGCGTCCATCACGAATGTGCCCGGCGTAAAACTGCGAGCGCCGAGGATTGCGATCTTTTTCCCATCGGGTGACCAAATTGGTTGGCCCGCGAGCCCGATCGCGTGACATGCGAAGGGCGGATTCGCCGGGGTCCTGTCTTTACCACCCGGCGTGACAAGGTTAATGCCGCAGCGCGAACGGTAGGCGATCACCTTGCCGTCAGGCGACCAGGTCGGGAAGCTCGCCTGCGTCGCTAGCAGCCTGCGGTGAGATCCATCCAGGTTGATCACGGAGATCGACGAGTGCTTTTGACGCCTGGTCGCGAATACCAGGCGAGTTCCGTCCGCAGACCACGAGGGAGAGAAGTCGACGGCGCCGTCGGGAGTACCGGTGCGAAGGCGCTTCAGGCGAAAGTTACTAACGGTCAGTACGTAGATTGATCCCGACGAATCGAACACGAGTTTCGAGCCATCGGGCGACCACTCCAGATTCTCAGAACCCCAAAGAAGCTGCCTCCAGAAGTCCCGTCGGGTCCGAAGAGTGACGATGTGGATGCCGTTGAACTCGGCGGTTCCCCCGACCGATGTGACCGAGTAGGCGATCCGTGTGCCATCGCGCGCCCACGCGACGCTCAAGACGTCGCCACACCAGTCGGCATCGTGTTCGCATCGGATGAACGGGTGCAAGCGACCCCTCACCACGGTCGAGAGGTCGTACCAACCTGGCCTCCCCGGGCCGTTGTCCGTCGGACCGCCGATCATCGTGAGTTGCCCCGGTCGTGCGACGGGTGCTATTCGGGTCGCCACGTCGCTCTGCCCACCGCTGACCGGACTTTCGCCTCGGGCTGTCGGCCGCTGCGCGCCGCCTCCGTGCCCCCGCCCGAAGACGGCGACAGAACCCGCGACTGCGAGCAGCGCGGCGGCCGCGCACCAGAGCCTTCGTCGACGTGCGCGTCTGCGTGCTTCCTTGATCAGCGCTTCCAAGTCGTCGGGAACGCTCCGACGCGGCGGCTGAGGAGGGGCAGTGACGGTCATCTTGCTATAACGCTACTATGACTAGCACCATCATCCACGTCAAGGTCAACCGCACGGAGTCACTTGACCTCCATGAGCAAGTGGCGGCCGAGATCCGGCGCGCCATCGCCGAGGGCGAGGCGAAACCAGGGGAGCGCCTGCCTCCCGCGCGCGACCTCGCCGCCGTGCTGGGCGTCAATACGAACACCGTCCTCCGCGCACTCCGGCAACTGCGAGACGAAGGTTTGTTGGAATTCCGGCGGGGCCGTGGGGTGACCGTGCTCGGCAAGCCGGAGCAGAGCGCCCTGATCGCACAAGCGAGAGAGTTAGTCCAGCTCGCGCGACATCACGGCTATCGACTCGACGAACTGCTCGACCTAATCCAGACCGTCGCGTGATCGCGACGGCGAGCGTGAAATCGAAGCAGCGCGCGTACAAGGCCGAGATACGTGCGAAGCATCAAGGCCTGAAAGGGATTTGCGGCAGCGAGTTCCTACGTCGAAATTCGAAGCGACGTGATCGCATCGCCGGCGAGCGTAAAGTCATATTTGAGCTCGACGGGACTTCCCGGAAAGTTTCCCGCGAGAGTCCCAGTCACGACGGTGTGGCCGCCTCGCGATTCGACGGCATTCGGCTCGATCGTGTAGACGAAGCGCTCTTCGGTCTCGCGCTTCCAAGCGCGGACTTCTTCGACTCCACGGTGAGTCCGACCTTCGTCCTCGACCATGGCATCCGAGGCAAAGCACCCGACGGCGCGGTCGAGGTGTCTCGCGTTGCTTGCCTCGATGAAGCGTGCGATCGTAGACGGGAGCTCGATCACTTCCTCATAATCGATTCTATGGCCTCAGAGCAGCAAGATCGGCGCACGGAACGGATTGTCGAGCGCATTCGCTCAATCCCGGAGGGATTCGTCCGCACGTACGGCGACATCGATCCCGGCGCGCCGCGCCTCGTAGGACGCGTCCTCTCGACCACGCATGGGCTTCCGTGGCATCGGGTCGTTCGGGCGAACGGCAGCATCGCGAAAGGCGCGAAGCAACGCGAGCTCCTCGCCCGCGAAGGCGTGCCGATGCGGAACGATCGCGTGGACCTCCCGGCGGCACGTGTCCCATCGGAGTTCTAATACGACGAACGACGGGGCGCTGCGGTAGTCGCGAAAGCGGGCGAATAAAGCTGAGATGCGCGCCAAGCATCAGGGCCTGAGCGCACATCCCGCTGATCAGCCCCGATCGCCCTGTGCCTGCGCCGGCCGTCGGCCCACTTCGAGCGCTCGGGCAAGGTCGGTGATCGACAGCAACCCGGCCAGGTGTCCATTGTCGACCACGAGCCCACGATTCGCGCTCGGGGTGGCAAGCTCTGCCAGCGCGTCTACGGCCTTCTCGTCCTCGGTGAGCAGCGGGACCTGATCAAGCGGGATCATCGTGTCGCGCACACGTCGCGTATCCCACTCGGAGCGGGGAACCGAGGCGACCGAGGCGAAGGTGAGCAGGCCGACAGGCCTCCCTCCGTCGAGGACCGGGTACGTGGTGAACCGGTGCGACCAGGCGACGTCGTCCATGATGCGCCCGATCGTTGCGTCGGCGTCGACGCTTACAGGATCGCGAACCATCAGGTCGCGCACGCGCAGTCCGTCGAGCGCCTGCTCCGTCGCAACGTAGCGAGCCTCTGCCCTCGCGCCCTGAAGGAGGTACCAGCCGATGAAAGCGAGCCAGGCGCCGCTGAACGACCCCTGGAAGATGAACATCGCGAGCCCGAGCGCGATGAACAGGTAGCCGAAGCCCTGTCCGATCTCCGACGCGACCCGGGTCGCCCAGGCGAAGTCTCCCTTGGCTCGCCAGAGCGCGGCGTGCAACACTCGGCCCCCATCAAGCGGCGACGCGGGAAGGAGATTGAAGACGGCGAGGATCAGGTTGATATAGCCAAGCCAGGCCGCCACCCCGTCGACGGAGCTGGGCGTGTGAGCCACCGCGATCAGAACGAACAGCACGCCGAGGAGGATCGAGACGAGGGGGCCGGAGATGGCAACGCGGAACTCGGCGCCAGCGCTCGGGAATCGACCTTTGAACCGCGACACGCCGCCGAACAGCCACAGCGTAATCGAGTCGACCTCGATCCCCTCGCGGCGGGCGACCCATGAATGCCCGAGCTCATGGAGAAGGATCGACGCCAAGAACAGCAGAGCCGCGACGATCCCCATCGCGATGTAGGTGCCGTGGGAGAGCCCCGGGTTCTGCGACGGGAAGACGCCTTCCGCCAGCGACCACACGATCAGCGCGAAGACGGCGATCAAGCTCCAGTTGAGCCGAACCTCGACGCCGCCAAAGCGGCCGATCGTGAAGTTGCCATCCATCGTCCGCTGCTTGCGTTTCGCGGCGCCTGCGCCGACACCCGGGCGGCTGGGTTCACTAGCCATCGAGGTCTCCTCTCGTTTTCCTTCGCCCCTTGAGCCGTTCGACACTACTCCGAACTCCTGCATCTGAACAACGAGTCGACCGAGCGGCTGTCGCGGTCTACGAGGCGGCAGCGAGCAACGCCTCGCACCTGTGGAGATACCGCCACGCTCCGACCGAACGCCAGAAAGGAAGCGCGCGCTCGAGTTGCACAGCGGCGTCCGCGTGACGCCCTTGTTCGACCAGCCATTCTCCCGCCCACAGCCTTGCCGTGGCGGCGGCCGAGATGGCAACCATCGACTCCAGCTGGGCGGCGGCCTTGTCGAAGTCCCGTTCGACGAAGGCGCTGACGACGTCGAGCCACGGGACGTCAACCGGAGCCTCGCCGACCGCCGTCGTCACGCGCGCCTCCTCCCCGGCCGACCACGCCGCAAACCAAAGGTCGAGCACCCAACTCTCGACATACGCCGACTGCGTCTCCTTCCAAACGTCCAAGAGCTCGACTGTGACTCGGGCTGCGTCTTTCGTCTCCCCGAGCTCGGCGTGGAGTCGTGCGCGGAGGGCGAGCGGGTTGCAGAGACCCTGGAACGTCGATTTTCCCTGCACGACCGCGACAGCCCGGTCGGCGTCGACGATCGCGGCTTCGACCGCACCCTCTGCAATCAGCATGCGGGCGCGGCAGACCCGCGTTTGAGGTTCGACCCAGAACGGTGATTCCTCGTAGGCGGGCATGAGTTCGTCGACGATTCGCCGTGCTTCTGCCCAGTTACCCGCGAGCATGTGATCGTTTGCGATCTCGGTCAAGAGCCAGCGCGTCGGTTCCTCGTAGCCGATCTCCTGCGAAATCTGCAACCCCTCCGCATGCAGCTCGGCTGAACGTTGCAGCTGTCCCTCGCAGGCGAGGACCGAAGCAAGATTCCCGCAGGCACGCACATACTCGGGCCCGCCCACACCGCGCGCGATCTCGAGGCTGGCTTCGAGATCATCGAGGCCCTCCCGCTCGCCGAGAGCGACGCGTGCAACGCCGATGTTGTTCAACACATGCGCGCGCATCTCGTCGCGGCCGAGTTTCTCCGCCAGCGCAAGGGCCGGTCGCCCAAGGGCCACCGCACGTTCGTTCTCATCGCCGAGCATCGCGAAACGTCCGAGGTTCGCCAGCACGCGCAGCTTGGCGTTCTCGTCCGTCATGCGCTCGGCCAACCCCTCGGCCGCCATGAAGTGCTCGTTCGAAGCCGCCTGGTCGCCCCGCAGCCAGCGGTATTCGCCCAGCACCACCTCCGCTCTGGCGGCGTCGTGCACGTCGCCCGCAAGCAGCACTTCGCGAGCGCTACGGAGCCGCCGGTCGCTAGAGATATCGACATACACGGACGCCTCTGCCTGCTCGAGCACGAGGCGCGTCCAATCCGGATCGTCCTCCGGGGTCAGCTCGACGGCCGCTTCGAAGAACCGTGCGGCGTTCACGAATGAGTTCAAGGCGACCGCGCGCCGGCCCGCGTCGCGGAGTGCAACACGGGCAGGGCCGACCACCTCGGTCACATCGCGACCGGCCGCGCGTCCGTACTCCAAAGCGTTCGAGTAATGATGCGCAAGGAGTTCCGCCGCGTCTTCGCTGCGCACATGCCGCTCGATCCACCCCGCCACTTGCTCGTGCCGATCCGCGCGCGTCGCACGCGGGATCTGCGCGTAGGCGACGTCCCGCACCAGGACGTGCCGGAACGCGTATTGAAGCTCTCCCTCCACCGACGACCGGCGCTCACGCCGCACAAACTCCTTGCGCTCGAGCCCTCGGATGGCATCGTCAAGCGCAGATGCATCCCGGTTGGCGGTCAGCGCACCCGGCCAAAACACTTTCCCGACGACCGCGGCGTCCTGCAGCAGCTCCTTCTCTGCGCGCGTGAGTAAGTCGAGCCGTGCGGAGATGAGACCTTGAACCGAATCGGGCAAGACGACCTCTGCGCCGTCGTGGACATCACCGCGTTCCGCGATCATCCGCGCGAACTCCTCGGCATACAGAGGGTTTCCGCCTGCACGGGCCAAGACGGCCGACTGTACGTCCGCCGGCAGAACCGATCGCTCCAGAATGGCGTGGACAAGCTCAGTCGTCTCCGCTTCGGACAGCGGCGCCAGCGACAACGTCGCGGCATTCGTCTTGCCGCCTCCCCAATGCGGACGGCGCGCGAGGAGCTCGGGACGCGCCGTGGCGACGACAAGGAGCGGGACGTCCGTCGCCCAGTCGACCAGAGAATCGACGAAGTCGAGCAAGCCGTCGTCGGCCCAGTGGAGATCCTCGAACACAAGCACGGTCGCGCGCTCCGCGGCAAGGCCCTCCAGGAAGCGGCGCCACGCCGCGAAGGCCTCGCCGCGCCGGTCCCCGCTGGAGGCGTCGTCGGCAATACCGACGAGTGGCTGCAACATCGCTCGCAACCACTCGACCTCTTGCTCGCCGCCCACGCGCGTCACCGTCTCTCGGAGCTTCGACTCGGCGACCGGAGCCGCGTCGCTTTCGAGAATCCCAGCCTCGGCCTTGACCATTTCGCCCAGCGCCCAGTAGCTCACACCTTCGCCGTAGGGAAGTGAGCGACCCTGGCGCCAGCGGGTCACTCCGGTTCGGCTTCGATCCATGCCGACAACTCCTGCACGAGCCGGCTCTTCCCCATCCCGGGAACACCGACGATTGTGACGAGCTGAGGTTCGCGTTCGGCGCGCGCGCGTCCGAGCGCGTCGACAAGCAGATCCAGCTCGCGCCGGCGGCCGACGAGTCGAGTCGACGGCTTCAGGTCGACGTCGACGCCGAACAACGACCGCGCTGAGACCGCCTCCCAAACGCCTATCGGCTCCTGCTTTCCCTTTGCCGCCACGGATTCCCGTTCGCGGTACTCGATGGGCCCTTCGGTTGCCCGGTACGTCTTCTCGCCGACGAGGATCCCGTTGACAGGCGCTGCCGTCTGCAGTCGAGCCGCCGTGTTGATCACGTCCCCCGCGACCAGTCCCTCGCCGGCGTCTGCGCGCGCGTCGACGCTGACGAGGGCCTCCCCGGTGTTCACTGCGAGTCGAACGTCGACGGCGTCCTCCTCCAGCGCCCAGTCGCGGATGGCCAATGCCGAACGCACTGCGCGCTCGGCATCGTCTTCGCGCACGAGAGGTGCTCCGAAGACGGCGACGACCGCATCGCCGATGAACTTTTCAACGGTGCCTCCATGACGCTCGAGTTCCGACCGCACGCGGGCGTGATACGACGACAGCTCCGCGCGCACGTCCTCGGGATCCTGCTGCTCTGCGCGTGCCGTCGACCCAACAAGGTCGCAAAACACAACGGTGACGGTCTTGCGTTCCTCAATCGGCCGGGAAGCCGAGGCGAGGCGCGCTCCGCACTCGGAGCAGAACTTCGCCTCCGCCGCATTCTTCGAGCCGCAAGCTGAGCAGGTGACCACCGGCGAAGCGTACGTCGCGACGGCTCGGGTTCCTAACGGCCGAAAGCGCGCGTTCAAGCCAGAACCAGTACAGCCGGCGTCTACCGGCGTTGACTCCCAGCGCCGGTAAGAGGAAGCTAATGACGAATGACACAACAGGGGGTGAGGGGAGGGGCAGGTCATGAAATCTGCACGACTTGGACGACTCGCCGTGTTAGGGGCAGCCGTTGCGTTGGCCATTCCGGCGGTAGCACAGGCCAACGAGGTAACGAAGTGGAACGAGATCGCCGTCAACACGATCAACGCAAAGCCGCCGCTCACCTCGGCGCCGCCCGCGGGGGCCGTTTTCGTGGCGATGGTGCAGGGCGCCGTCTACGGCGCGGTGAACGCGGTCGACCGTCACGGGCGTCCGTATCTCGTCTACCGGAGCTATCCGAAAGCGTCCGCAGACGCTGCAGCCGCGACGGCGGCGTTCCGCGTGCTCGACTCCTTGTTCTCGGCGACGGACCACGCGGCGCTGCAGGCGGCGTACGATGCATCGCTCCTGGCGATTGCGCCCGGCGCGAGCAAGAACCAGGGCATCGAGGTCGGTGGGCTGGCCGCCGACGCGATGCTCGCGGAAGGCCACGACAGCCGCACCGTGATCACATGCACGTTCGGGTCCGGCCTGCCCGGGGTGTGGCAGCCCTTGGGTCCGCCCGGAGCTCCGCTCTGCGACCCGACGGTGTGGGTGGCAAACGCGAAGCCGTTTGTGCTCAAGAGCCCGTCGCAGTTCCGCACCGCGGGCCCGTACTCGCTCGGCAGTCCGGAGTATGCGGCGGACCTCGCCGAGGTCAAGTCGCTCGGCAAGATCGACAGCACTACACGCACTGACGACCAGACCCACGCGGCGGCGTACTGGCAGACGAACCCAGCGGCGAACTACAACGCCATCGCGCGCAGGCTCGTGGACCAGTTCTCGCTCGACGTGACTGACAGCGCGCGCCTGTTCGGCCTGCTCGATCTCTCGGCGGCCGACGCCATCATCAACACCTGGAACGACAAGTACTACTGGAACTTCTGGCGGCCGATCACGGCGATCCGATCGACCGATCCAACGTGGACGCCGCTGTTCGATCCGTCACTACCTGTGGCGACAGCTGGTATCGGGCCCGCGCTGATCACACCGCCATACCCGGATCACTCGTCGGGCGCGACCGCCTACGCCAGCGCCAGCATGCACGCACTGGCTTCGTTCTTCGGAACCGACGAGATGACGTTCTACGCAACGAGTAGCCGCTTCCCGATCGATCCGATGCAGCCGCGGGAGAAGCGCTTTTTCAGCCGGTTCTCCGATCTGACGAACGAGATCCTCGAGGCTCGCATCTGGGCGGGGATTCACTTCCGGAACGCGGACGTGCAGGCGGCGAACCTCGGCCGCGAGGTGGAGCGCTACATCCAGACCCAGTACTTCGCGTTCGTGCACTGAAGAGGTCGGTGGAGGGAGCGGCGACCGGCCGCTCCCTTCGCCCGAAGCATCAGTCCTAGCCGAACGTGAAGCAGTAGGCCTCGGCCCCGGGAGCATCGAAGATGATCTCGAATGTGCGGTCGGTGATCGGCCCGCGCCCGCGAATCAGCTGATGGAGCCGCTCCTCGGACAGTGTGCCGTGGCCCTGTTCATCAACGTCGAACCCATGCGCGTCACCGGGAGGTTCTCCGTCGACGAGGACGCGGAACGGAACGGATCTGCCTCGCCCTCCCGGTGACACCACGAGGTGGACGTCGCGCGCGTGGAAGCGAAACACGATCCGTCCGCCTGCTTCGTCCAGCACGCACGCCTTGCCCCCGACCGTCCAGTCTCCGGCGAGAGCCCAGTGGTTCAGGCGTAACGCTTCCGGCGTGTCGTAGGTGCGACGCTCGTTGCGCCTTGCACCACCCGGCGAAGCGAAGCTCTGGGACTGTTCGTACCCGAGATAGGACTCGGGAGTCTCGAGGTTCGCCCAATCGGCCTGAAGCTCGAACCCCTCCGTGGGGGCCGGCACGAGATCGTCGCTGATCCCGTCGCCTCCGGCATCCCGCAACAATTGCTGGAGGATCCGTTCGCACTCTTCGTAGCCACCTTCCCCGAACTGGTGGTGCCGAATTCGTCCGTCCGCATCGGCGATGTACACAGCCGGCCAGTAGTGGTTGCTGAAGGCCTCCCAAACTCCATAGGCGCTGTCGAGTGCGATCGGATACTCGACCCTCATCTCCTTTGCGGCCTCACGGACGTTGTCGACGTCGCGCTCGAACGGAAACTCAGGGGTATGGACGCCGACCACGACCAACCCCTGATCCTCGTACTTCTCGGCCCACGCGCGGACATAGCCGAGCGTGCGCAGCCAGTTGATGCAGGTGTACGTCCAGAAGTCGACGAGCACGACCTGCCCGCGCAGGTCCGCAGGGCTGAGGGGCGACGAGTTGAGCCAACCGGTTGCGCCGTCGAATTCCGCTAGCTGCCCCTCGAAAGGCAGCGCACCTGCTTCGTCGGTGCGTCGTTTGCTGAACAGGCTCATCGGAGCGACCCGAATGCTGCACGGACCTCGCTCGAGAAGAGCTCTGGCTCCTCCCACGCGGCGAAGTGGCCGCCTCTCTCGGCCTTGTTGAAGTACGTGAGGCTGGGGTACGACTGCTCGACCCAGCTGCGCGGGGCCCGGAAGATCTCGTCGGGGAACGTCGTGAAGCCGACGGGGATCGAGACCTCCGCAGGAGCCTTACCGGCCGCAAGAGCTGTGGCTCGTCCGCTCTCCCAGTACGACCGGGCCGCCGAGGCCCCGGTGCCCGTCAGCCAGTACAGCGTGATGTTGTCGATGATGCTGTCCCGGGTGAGCTGGCCCACCGGCTCTCCATCGACAAAGGCGTTCGAGATCTTGTAGTAGCTGTCCGTGTCGTGGTCGAGCATCCAGGCCGCCAGGGCGACGGGTGAATCCAGCAGGGCGTAGCCGATTGTCTGTGGCCGCGTGGCCTGTTCGAGGAAGTAGCCGAATCCGCTCGCCCTGAATGTGGCGAGCGCAGCGATCGCTGCCTTTTCCTCCTCGGTGTCCGACGGGTGGTCTCCGCCGCCCAGACCAGTCACCAGCAAGTTGGTGTGGATGCCGACCAGGCCCTCGGGTGCCAGGCGGCCCATCGCGTCAGTGATGGAGGCCCCGACGTCGCCGCCCTGCGCGACGTAGCGGGTGTAACCGAGCCGGTGCATCAGCTCTGCCCATGCCGGCGCGACTCGGGCCGGACCCCAGCCGACCTCGCTCGGCTCGCCGGAGAAGCCGTAGCCGGGAATGGATGGCAGCACGAGGTCGAACGCGTCTTCGGCGCTTCCGCCGTGCGCGGTCGGGTCGGTGAGTGGGCCGACGGTCTCGAGCAGCTCGATCACCGAGCCGGGCCAGCCGTGCGTCATGATCAGCGGCAACGCGTTCTCGTGCTGCGACTTGACGTGGATGAAGTGGATGTCTACGCCGTCGATCTCGGTCTTGAACTGCGGCAGCGCGTTCAGCTTCGATTCCACCTTGCGCCAGTCGTAGTCGGTCTCCCAATAGCGCGCGAGCTCCCGCAGCGTCGCCAGCTGCACGCCCTGCGACCGATCTGCGACGAGCTCCTTGGTGGGCCAGCGCGTCTGCCCGATGCGCCGGCGCAGGTCGTCGATCTGCTCTTTTGGAATCTCGATGTGGAAAGGACGGATCTCGGTGGCGGTCTCGACGGTGGTGCTCATGACGACCTCCCTTCGTCACGGTGTGACCAGAATGCTTCGACAATACCCCTGCCTGTCCGGCCTGGACAACGGGCGACGCCGAGACATCTGTCGTAGCCGACAGGTCCCCGATTTCCAACCAGAGTGCGAAGGAGGTCGGGATCCCGACCTCCTTCGCCTACTTGTCAGCGTGAGACGGCGCAGCCGTCCTTGCCGGCGTCGAACGCTTCGTTGCTCCACGTCGGCTGAATTGCGTACTGATGGCCGCCGAGCGTGATGTTCTGCGTCTCGATCCAGGCGCACTTGTCGGCGTTCTCGCTGCCGGAGGCGTCGTTCCAGCCGTCCTGGTTCGCGAAGAAGTTGTCCGGGTCGGTAACAGCTTCCGAGTATTCGTGCCCGACCACGATGCTGAAGCCGTCGAAGATCCCGTTGCCGAACGAGTTGCTCGTCGCGTTGACGAAGTGCTTGCCGCACCCGTTGCTGCCGAGCACGGGCCAGTCCTTGTTCTGGAAGGGAATGAACGCGTACTGGATCCGGAACGGATTGCCGAGACCGTCGATGCTCGTTGTCTGTGTGTGGTAGCCGCAATAGACGGGCTGACCGATCGCGACCGGTCGCGGCGGCGTCAGGATGATGTACGTCGCCTGCGGGTCGTACTGGAAGTGCGCGGCGGCGCGCTGAGCCTCCATCGCGATCGGATCGTCGACGAGGTTCTCTGCGAGCCCCAGCGTCACGATCGCATCCGGCACCGGAGTCGGGTCGGTCCAGACACCTTTGAGCTGCTTCTTCGGGTTCGTGATGTAGTCGGCACCGGGGCTGCCGGCGCAGCTCGTCACGCCGGCCGGGACGTTGCGGCAGTACTGCGTCTGAACTCCGGCCCACGGGCTGCCGCCGACGTTGGCCATGAACGAGTTGACGTAGTTCTGCAGCGTCTTGCTCGAGTAGAGCGTGCCGTCGTCGTCTGGTGTCGTGAAGCCGCTGGCCCACTCGGTTCCCCAGTAGACGAGATAGACGGCGGGCTTCGTCTCGACCCCGATCGCACCGTCACCCAGGTTGCCGCCGTGGTAGATGATGTCGTTCTCAAGTGAGTTGACGGTGCCGGTGGGCGACTGGCCGGGCGCCCAGAAGAAGTGCTTGGGATTCGTGTTCGTCGCCGACGCGGACGAAGCGCCAACAGCTCCGGCAACAGCGGCTACGAGAGCCGCGACGAGCGCGATGCGCGCGACAGCGCGAGCAGATCGCATAGATCGTTACCTCCGAACGGTCGTTGTCCGGATCACTCCGGCAGGGCGATGCTTCGTCTCGTGCGTTGCCGGGGCGCGCGTTTGCCAAACAGATTGACTAGTCAGTCACTTCGGAAGGCATGACCGTCAGGACGACGTTGCCCGTCTTCTGCTCCGTCTCGACATATCTCGTGGCGTCGATTACGTCCTCCAACGCGTAGTGCCGGTCGATGATGGCGCGATACTTTCCCGCCTCGATCAGCTCCTTCAGCAGCAGGACGTCCTCCTTCTTGTAGCGCAATTCCGATCTTCGCGCGTTTGTCTCCGATCCACTTCGTCAGGAGAGCGAGCACCGGTGCGTGCCACATGAAGCCGAGATCCGTCTCGATGAACATCCCTTCCGGTTTCAGGGAGCGGCGACAGCGTCTGAACGAGTGCTTCCCGACGGCGTCGAAGATGACGTCGTAGGTCCGACCGTTCTTCGTGAAGTCTTCCCGCGTGTAGTCGACGACTTCATCGGCGCCGAGCGAGCGCGCGAGGTCGAGGTTCTTCGTGTTGCACACGGCCGTCACGTGTGCGCCGAAGTACCTGGCCCATTGCACGGCAGCCGTTCCGATCGAACCGGACGCGCCGTAGACGACGATGCTCCGTCCCGTCAGCGGACCCGCGCCTCGCAGGCACGACAGCGCAGTGCACGCCCCGTCGCAGACCGCGGCGGCTTCCTCGAAGCTCATCCCGGCGGGCATCGACGCGAGCGGGACGGTCTGAGGTGCACAGACGTACTCGGCGTTCGCGCCACCCTTGATGCCGAAGACGCGGTCACCGACCTTGAACTCGGTGACGGCCGGGCCAACCGCCACGACCTCCCCGGCCAGCTCCATGCCGGCGATCCTCCGCTTCGGCCGTGCGAGACCGGTGAAGGCCCGCGCGAAGAACGGATGCCCGGCGCGGACTCCGCAATCCGTCCGGGTGACCGTCGTCGCATGAACTTTGACCAGCACCTCGTCATCCGCCGGCACCGGTTGCTCGACGTCTGCGAGCCGGAGCACGTCCGGCGGGCCGTATCTGTCGTGGACGACCGCTCGCATGCGTGGATCAGCGGTGGATCGGGCCGCCGTGATTCCAGGCCCGCCCCGCGCGATAGAGCTCCGCGGGCCTGCCACCCGCCCGGCCCGGCCGGGCGCGGCGGCCCGTCGGGATGACCCAGCCTTCCTCGGTCACGACTCTGCGCCGGAAGTTCGCAGCGTCGAGCTGCACGCCCCACACCGCCTCGTAGACCGCGCGTAGCTCAGCCAGAGTGAACGTGGGCCCAACAAACGCCGCCGCGATGCCCGTCAGCTCGAGCTCTTTGCGAACGCGCTCGATCGCGTCACGCACGATCTGCAAGTGGTCGAACGCCAGGTCGACCTTTCCCTTCAAGATGTCGGAGACGGGAATCAGTGCGGCGGCTGCTGCGTCCGAGCCGCCTGTGACCGCGCCGACATCACGCAGGACTGCGAGGTAGCCGATCGTCACGACGTTCATGCGCGGATCACGCGCGGGATCGCCGTAAGCGCCGAATTGGCTCAAGAGGCTCGCGGCATCGACGCCGGTCTCCTCGACCAGCTCACGCCTCGCCGCCTCGTCCAGTGTCTCGGTCGGCCGCTTGAAGCCGCCGGGGATCGCCCACATTCCCTCGAACGGCGCCTCACCACGACAGACGAGGAGGACGTGCAACAAGCCCTCGGACATCGTCAGGACGACGACGTCCACCGTTACCGCAAACGCCGGAAACTGCGAGGGGTCATACCCGAGCGGAGCGCTCGCGCCAGTGGTTTTGGTCGCCACGACTCTTACTCTACGACATAGTTTTGGTCTTGTCAACCAAAACCTGCAAGCGAGGCTGCTGGTGACCCGGACGTATTCTGCACGTCCCTGTGATCGAGGTTCACACACTCACCGACGGTGGCCAGACCGCCGTCGACGTCGCGCGCAGAATCGCCGCATTCGTCGACAGCGCGAAGCAGACGCTCGAGCTCGCGCTCTACGACATTCGCCTGCACGACGAGACCGCTGACATCGTGCGGGGGGCGCTTGTCGGTGCGCACGAGCGCGGAGTCAACGTTCGGCTCGTCTACAACGTCGACGAGGTCGACGAGCGCCCGCCGGTTCCTCCGCCGCCGAAGACCGAACCGTCGCTGATGGAGTCGCTGCCGTTCGCCACCGCGCCGGTTCCAGGCTGGCCGGACTTGATGCACCATAAGTACGTCGTGCGCGACCGGGATGCAGTTTGGGCAGGCTCGACGAATTGGACGGACGACTCGTGGACGCGCGAGGAGAACGTCATCGTCATCGTCCAGTCGACCGGCGTTGCGATCCGCTTCCAGGACGACTTCGCCCAGTTGTGGAAGAAGCGCACGGTCGCGGCGTCGGGGAGGGTGGCAACGGATCCGATCCGGGTCGGCGACGCCACGGTGCGGACGTGGTTCTCGCCGAAGCGTGGTGAGAAGATGGCGCACCGGATCGCGGACGCGATCGGTGGCGCGGAGCGGCGCGTTCGTGTCGCGTCGCCGGTGATCACCTCGGCCCCGATCCTGGGAACGCTCGCGGAGGTGGCCGCCGACGGCAAGGTCGACCTGGCGGGAGTCGTGGACTCTACTCAGATCCACGAAGTGCTCGGACAGTGGCGGCTGAACGGCAACGTCACCTGGAAGACTCCGTCGCTCAAGTTTCTCCTAGAGCGTGCGACGTTCTCCGGCAAGCGTTCGACGCCGTACGCGCCCGGGGCGGTGCACGACTACATGCACGCGAAGGTGACGGTTGCCGACGACACGGTCTTCATCGGCAGCTTCAACCTGTCGCACTCGGGCGAGACGAACGCGGAGAACGTCCTCGAGATCGAGGATGCGGCACTCGCCGAGCGGATGGCCGTCTTTGTCGACGCGATCCGCGCGAAGTATCCGGCGCTAACGCTGGACTAGCTCGCGCGGGTTCGGCAGCGGCGTCAGCAGCGGCTCGACGCGCTCGCGTAGATGTTCGTAGTCCGGCGGGAGCGAAAGGCGCTCGCCAAGGGTCTCGAGCGGCTCGTCGACGGTGAAGCCCGGGCCGATCGTGGCGATCTCGAAGAGCACGCCGCTCGGCTCGCGGAAGTAGACGGACTTGAAGTAGAAGCGGTCGATGACGGGGGTCGGATGCGCACCTGCGGCGGCGACGCGCTCCTGCCACGCCTCGTGCTCCTCGGGCGGTGATGCCCAGGCGACGTGATGCACGGTGCCGGCACCGGGAACTCCGGGGTCGCCAGGCGGGATGTCGTACGCGTACCACGAGCCGCGCTTGGCGCCGCGCACCTCCCAGGTGTTCTCGCCCTTCGGTTGGAAGGCGAGGGTCTCTTCGAGCAGGCGCCTACTCGGTTCGGGGTTGGCATAGGCGCGCACCCCGTCGAAGCCCTGGAGTGCGAGCTCCCTCGGGATCTGCGGGTGATCTGCGATCAGCGGCTGGTCGTCGGTCTGCACCACTGCGATCTCGAGCCCGAGGCCCTCCGGATCCTCGAAGCGGAGACCGGTGTCGGCGCGCTGCGTCGGAACGTTCTCGGCGGCGAGTCGCTCCTCCCAGAAGGCGCGCGCTTCGTCGGAGCCGACGCGGAAGACGATGCGGTGCACCATCCCCGCCCCTGCGCGGCCGCGGCGGGCGTGCGGGTACTCGAAGAAGGTCAGGTCGCTTCCCGCGCTCCCCTTTTCGTCGGCATAGAAGAGGTGGTAGACGGTCGGGTCGTCCTGGTTCACCGATTTCTTCACGAGCCGAAGGCCGAGGACGCGAACGTAGAAGTCGACGTTGCCCGGAGCGTCGGCGGTAATGCACGTGACGTGGTGGATGCCCTCGAACTGCATCAGCCGTCTGGACTCTACCGCGGAGGTCATGATCCAGGCATGGCGTTGACTGCGCGTGTGCGGCCCGCTGCGGGCGAGCCTGAGGGGGCGCTCGTGTTGTTCCACGGGCGCGGCGCGGACGAGCACGATCTCTACCCGTTGCTTGATGCGCTGGATCCCGAGCGTCGGCTGGTCGGCGCGACTCCGCGCGGGCCGCTGTCGCTGCCGCCGGGCGGGGCGCACTGGTACGTCCTCGGCGGGATCGGGACGCCGGAGGCACGAACGTTCGGGGCGAGCTACGCGGCCGCATCGGACTGGCTGGAGGATTTCCTGAGGGAGCAGGGTGTCGGTTACGGCCGGGTTGTGCTCGGCGGGTTCTCCCAGGGCGGCGTGATGTCGTACGCGCTCGGGCTCGGGAAGGGGCGTTCTCGGCCGGCGGCACTCACGGTCTTCAGCAGCTTCATTCCTCGGGTCGATGGGTTCGAGCTCGATCTGTCGCTGCCGTTGCCGCCGTTTGCGATCGGGCACGGGACGCTGGATCCGGTGATCGGGGTCGAGTGGGGCCGCCAGGCACGCGAGGTGCTCGAGGCGGCGGGTGCCGAAGTGCTGTACCGCGAGACGCCGATGGCCCACCAGATCGACCCGTCGTTCGTCGGCGAGGTGGCCGAGTGGCTGCGCGGGATCATTCCGCCTCGCGGATGAAGGCGGCGAACCGCTTGCGGGCGATGTCGAGGCGACGGCCGAACTCGTAGAGCAGCATCGTCGAGAGACGCGGCCCCTTCGTCGTCATGCCCATCGTCTTTCGGTAGCTGGTCCATTTCCAGTCCGGCGCGGTCGTACACATTCCGGCGCGAACGGGGTTGAGCAAGATGTAGCGCGCGGCTTCGTGGAGGTGCCCGTCGCTTTCGATCAGCTGCGACCAGAAGCGCCGCTCGAAGACGTGACCCTCGTACCCGTGCCGCCAGTCGTACCACTGTCCGTAGCAGCCGTTCAGGTACTGCATTCCTTCCGAGACGGTCGGCTCGACGGTCGTGACGAGCAGGTGGAAGTGATTCGTCATCAAGCACCAGGAGTGCAACTCCCACTGATAGCGCTCGAGCGTCTCGTCGAGCAGTCCGAGGAAGCGCTTGCGCGACTCGTCGTCCGTGAAGACGGGCAGCTTGCGAACGCCGCGGCTGACGAGGTGGTAGATCCCTCCTGCGACCTGGGGTCGTAGAGGACGAGGCATCCTGTCCTTTCGTGACATGTCTTTGGGTCAGACCCCAGGACATGTCGGCATGTGCTGCGCCCGTTGTGCTGGGACGAGCGGGTCTTCCCACGGTACGGGTTGAGGTGTGACGAGATTGCGCCCGCTTTGGGACGAATCTCGCGCGTTACTCGACGAGTGCCAGGAAGCGCTTCGTTCGTTCGTGGCTCGGCGCTGAGAAGAACCGGTCGGGTGGCGCTTCCTCGATCACCTTCCCCTCGTCCATCATCAGGATCGAGCTGGCCACGCTGTGCGCGAAGCGGAGCTCGTGGGAGACGACCACCATCGTCATGCCGTCGCGCGCCAGGCCCTCCATCACGTCGAGCACCTCCCGCACCAACTCGACATCCAGCGCCGACGTGGGCTCGTCGAAGAGCATCGCCTTCGGTCGCATCACGAGCGCCCGCGCGATCGCCACCCTTTGCTGCTGCCCGCCGGACAGTTCCTCCGGATAATTGTCGGCCTTGTCGGCGAGCCCGACCCGGTCGAGGAACTCCCTCGCCCGCTCGCGCGCCTCGCGCTTCTTCAACCGCCGCACCTCGACAAGCCCGCACATCACGTTCGCTAGCGCCGTCATGTTCTGGAACAGATTGAAGCGCTGGAACACCATCCCGACCTCCGACCGGTGCGGAGCAAGCTCCTTCTCACGCAGCGCGCTCAGCTCATCTCCTTCGAGCTGCACCGAGCCCGAGTCGATCGGCTCGAGCAGCGCAAGACACCGCAACAACGTCGACTTCCCGGAACCGGATGGCCCGATGATGACCTTCACCTCGCCGCGGCCGACCTCGATCGACACGCCTCGCAGAACCTCCAGCCCGTCATAGGACTTGTGCACGCCCGCGGCACGGAGGACAGGGTCGTTCATCTCGCGTCGTGCGCGACCGCAGGGACCGGAGCTCGCCGCTTTCGCCCCGCCGAGCTCCAGGTGAACCGCCGCTCGAGCTGGGCCTGGATCGCCATCAGGACGCTGACGATCACCAGGTAATAGACGGTGGCAGCCGCGTAGGACTCGGCATACCGGAAATCTGCCGCGCCCCGCACCTGGGAAGCCGTCAGCAGCTCGTGGAGCGAGATCACCGACGCGAGGCTCGTCAGCTTCAAGAGTGTGATGAACTCGTTTCCGGTCGGCGGGATGATGATGCGGACCGCCTGGGGCACGATGACCCGCCGCAGGATGCGAGGCCGCGTCATCCCGAGCGCCCTGCCGGCCAGCTCCTGGCCCGGATCGACCGAGAGCAAGCCGGCGCGGATTATCTCCGACATGTAGGCCGCTTCGTTCAGCGACAGCGCGATGAACGCGGCGAGAAACGGCTTGAACCAATCGCTCGCGAACGTGCTCCAGATCTGCGGCAGGCCGTTCCAGATGAAGAGCAGCTGCAGCAAGGTCGGCGTGGCACGGAAGATCCAGTTGTAGAAGAACACCAGAGCGCGCACCCACCTGAAGCGGCTGCTCCGTCCGAGCGCGAGGAAGAACCCGAGCACGCAGGCGGCCGCCAACGACACGAGTGTCAACTCGAGCGCCAGAAGCGCGCCGTGCCAGTACGGCCTGGAAGTGAGCGCCTCCCAGAAGATGTGGGTGTCGAAGCTTGCGAGCACCCGCTCTGTGGCTACTTCACGTTACTCACCGGGATCTGGTGCTTCGCAGCGAGCTTCCTCAGCGTGCCGTTCTTCTTGAGTTGCTTGATCGCCGTCTTCAGCCCGGCGCCCAGCTTGGTGTCCCCTTTCCGGTAGTAGATCCCGAACGCGTCCGACTCCGGGAAGAGGTAGGCGATGGCCAGTTTGCCAGGGTTCTGCTTCTTCTGGAACGCACCCGAGGTGTCCTGCGTCAAAACCGCGTCGGCACGCCCGACGATGAGCTGGCCGACCGCGTCCGTGTCTCCCGGATAGCTCTGCAACGTGAACTGCGGTTTTCCGGCTGCCTTGAACTGGTCGTTCAGCGCTTTGAGGTACTCCTCGTACTTTGTAGCCGCCTGCACCGCGACAGTCTTTCCCGACAGATCGTTAGGCCCCTTGATCCGCTTGGGGTTGCCCGCCTGGACGACAAGCGCCCGGTGGGACCTCATGTACGACACGGCGGGAAACTGCTTGACACGGTCCGGGGTAACGAAGATCCCGCTGATCACGACAGTGCACCTCTTGGCGGCGAGACCCGGCAGCAGGCCGCTGAAGGCCGTCTGGACGAACTTCGCCTTCACCTTCCAGTACTTCGCGATCGCGTTGGCCAGGTCGATGTCGAAGCCGATCGCCTTCCCCGCCGTCGTCTTGTACTCCATCGGCGGAAACGTCGGATCGCTGCAGTATTTGAACGAGCCCTTGACCGGCGAGGCCGCCGTAACTGTCCCGACCACGGCCAGAGCTGCGATCAAGGCGGCCAGGATGCCGAGTGGGCCGATGTAGCGCTTCATGGCTCCTCCTAGGACGGGAGCTACGAGCCTAACCGGAAACGCCCGCGAGAAGAAACGCGCGCTGCTCCTTGAGCATCTCGCGCGCGATCACAAGCCGCTGGATCTGGTTCGTCCCTTCGTAGATCTGCGTGATCTTGGCGTCACGCATCATCCGCTCGAGCGGGTACTCGGAGATGTACCCGTAGCCGCCGAGCACCTGAACCGCATCCGTCGTGACCTCCATCGCGACGTCGGTGCAGTACAGCTTCGTCATCGCCGACAGCTTCGTCAGCTCCGACCCGTCGATGCCCTCGTCGACCGCCGCGCCGAACCTGTACAGAAGACCGCGGGCCGCTTCGCACTTCGTCTCCATGTCCGCGAGCATCGCGGCCACGAGCTGATGCTGCGCAATCGGCCGGCCCATCGTCTCCCGGGTCTTCGCGTACTCGAGCGCATAGTCCGTCGCGCCCTGCGCGAGACCCAGTCCCTGCGCCGCTACGCCCGGTCGCGACCGGTCCAGGATGCGCATCGCGATCTTGAAGCCGTCACCCTCAGCGCCGAGCAGGTTCCCAGCCGGCACGCGTGCTTCCTCGAACACGAGCTCCCCGGTCGTCGAGCCCTTGATCCCCATCTTCGGCTCGACACGCGCGACCTCGAAGCCCGCCGTGTCCGCCTCCACGACGAATGCCGAGATGCCGGAGTGGCCCGCCTCAGGATCTGTCTTCGCGAACACCGTGTAGAGCTGCGCGACTCCGGCGTTCGTGATGAACCGCTTGGACCCGTTGAGGACATACTCGTCCCCTTCACGCCGCGCCGACGAGCGCATCGCCGCGGAATCCGAGCCTGACCCGGACTCGGTGAGCGCGTACGCGCACAGCCACTCGCCGGATGCAAGCCTCGGCAGGTAGCGCGTCTTCTGCTCCTCGTTGCCCGCAAGCTTCAGGCCAAGCGACCCGAGCTCCTGCACCGCCAGGATCAACCCGCTCGTCGCGCAAACCTTCGAGACCTCCTCGACCGCGACGAGCGACAGCAGCGTCCCGGTGCCGAGGCCGCCGTACTGCTCGTCGAAGAACAGCCCGAAGAGGTCGTTCTCCCGGAAGAGCTCGACGACATCCCACGGAAACTCGTGGCTCTCGTCGATCTCCGCCGCGCGAGGCGCGATCCGCTCGCGCGCGAGCTGACGAACGAGATCACGGATCTCGCGCTGTTCCTCGGTCAGCGGCTCGTACTGCATGCCGCGAAGTGTAAGGCTCAGTCGCTGGTGGGCCAGTAGCTCGCGATCGCGAGCATCACGACGAGCAGCAATAGGATCACGACCGTGGTCATGGTCATCCAAACGGTCGAGCCGTCGAAAAGGTTCCGCGCTTGATCCTGGAGAACGGCGTCGTCCGGACGATGGAGCCGACGCTCCCACTGGCCCGCGCCCTGGCGATCGCAGGCGACCGCATCGCAGGCGGGATCGGCACCCACGAGACCGCGCTGGCCAGCCCGGACCGCGTCGACCTGGGCGGGCGGTGCGTTCTCCCCGGCTTCAGCGACTCCCACGTCCACTTCCCGACCTGGGCTCTCGCGCAGCGTCAGATCCGGCTCGAGGACGCCGGCTCACTGGACGACGCGCTCCAGCGAGTCGGTGCTGCCGCCGAGCACGCCCAGCCGGGCCGGTGGCTGCGTGGCTTAGGCTGGCGCGCCGGCGACTGGTCGCCGCCGACCGAGCCGACGAAGGAGGCGCTCGACCAGGTCACGGGCGATACGCCCGCGGCGCTGATGGCCCGCGACTACCACTCGCTCTGGCTCAACTCCGCGGCCCTCGCCTACGCGAACGGCGACCTCGAGGTCGCGGGCGGCGTGGTCGAACGCGACGAGCGCGGCGAGCCGACCGGCGTCCTGCGCGAGGAGTGCGCCTGGCACTTCCGCGACACCTACGTGCGCCCGACCGAAGACGAGCTGGTCGAAGCGTCGCGCGAGGCGGTTCGGATCGCAATCGCGCGCGGCGTCACCTCCGTGCACGACAAGGACGGTTGGCTCGGCGCGCTCGGCGTCTGGCAGCGCCTCCGGGACGAGGGCTCACTGCACATCCGGATCTGGCAGTCGATCCCCGCCGACCACGTCGGCGACCTCGAGGCCCTGCACCTCTCGAGCGGCTTCGGCGACGACCTCGTGCGCATCGGCTACCTGAAGACGTTCATGGACGGGACACTCGGCTCGCAGACAGCGCGCATGCTCGACGGCAGCGGCGTGCAGATCACCAGCAAGGAACAGTTGGCGGAGATCATCCGCCGCGGTGCCGCCGCGGGACTGCCCGTCGCCGTCCATGCGATCGGCGACCTGGCGAACCGGGAGGCACTCGACGCCTTCGAGGAGACGCGCGCGGCCTGGCAGCCGCTCGGCCTGCGCCACCGCATCGAGCACGCGCAGCTGCTCGCGCCCGAAGACCTGTCGCGCTTCGCCGAGCTCGGGATCGCCGCATCGGTCCAGTTCAGCCACGCCCCGTCGGACCGCGACCTGGCCGACCGCTTCTGGGGCGGCAAGACCGATGGCGCCTACGCCTACCGCTCGCTCTGGGACTCGGGCGCCCTCCTCGCAAACGGCTCCGACGCACCGATCGAGGAGCTCGACCCCTGGGCCGGCGTCTGCGCCGGCGTGCTGCGCACGATCGACGGCCGCGACCCTTGGCATCCCGAGCAGCGACTCACACTCGAGGAAGCCCTCAAGGCGACCACCGTCAACCCCGCCTGGCTCGCGCGCGACGAGCATCGGCGCGGCAAGCTTCTGCCCGGCTACCTCGCCGACCTCGTCGTCCTCGACCGCGACCCGCTCGGCGTCCAGCCCGAAGCGTTGCCGGACGTTAGCGTCGTCGCGACGATGCTTGGCGGCCGCTGGGTGCACAACCCGCCGCCCTGGGATTGACAACCCTCGGCGCGATGTAAGACGATCGCACGCGGGGTACTTCTAACGCAGGAGGGCGTCCTCCATGGAAGCTGGTTCGGTTTCCGGATCCTTCGATCGCTTGCGGGTGCACTCGATTGGCCTGCCGCAAGTCCTGTTCCAGTCGATCACGCACATGGCCCCTGCGGCCGCCGTTGCGTACTCGATCTACATCTCGGTGCCGTTCTCACGGCAAGCGCTGGTTCTCTCCGTCTTGCTCGCCTTGATCGCGTGCCTCTGCGCCGCAACGGCGATCGGACAGCTCGCGAAGCTCGAGCCTTCGGCCGGCGGCCTCTACGCCTATGCCGCTCGCTCGCTCGGCCCGGGGGCGGGGTTCAACGTGGCCTGGCTCTTCATCCTCTTTGAGCCGCTCGTCGCCCCTTTCCTCTACCTGGAGTTCGGCTGGGCGATGCGCGAGGTGATGTCGAGCGAGGCCGGCTGGCACTGGTCCGGCCAGTGGGTCCTCTGGGTCTTCGTCATGGCCGCGATCGTCTTCCTGCTCACCTACCGTGACATCCGCATCTCGACGACGGCGGGCGTCATCCTCGGCGCCTTCGAGATCCTGGTCTTCGGAGCGCTGGCCGTCTGGATGCTCATCTCGAACGCCGGCGACCTGAACCTGCAGCCGTTCAACCCCCACCACGCAGTCGACAGCTGGAACGGCGTCTTCCGCGGCATGGTCTTCGCGATCCTCGCGTTCATCGGCTTCGAAGCCGCCGCCCCCTTAGGTGAGGAGGCGAAGCACCCGCGCTACACGGTTCCGCGCGCCGTCATCGGGTCGGCGGTCGCGATCGGCCTCTTCTACATGCTCTGCGCGTATGCGTGGGTGTTCGGCGCCGGCTTCAACAACTTCGTCGACCAGGCAACCGGTGCGGATCCGTGGCGAGCACTCGGCAAGACCTTCTGGGCAGGCGGGTGGGTACTCATTTTCCTCGCGATCTGCAACTCGATCGCCGCCAACTCGAACGCAGCCGTCAACGCCGCAACCCGGGTCTTCTATGCACTCGCGCGCAACCGGCTCGCACCGCGGCCCCTCGCACGCACGCATCCCGACTACAAGACGCCGTATGTCGCGATCATCTGGATGACGATCTTTGCCGTCGTACTGTCGCTGCTCCTGGGCTGGAAATGGGGGCCACTCGTCGGCTTCGCCTTGATCGCGACGCTGGCAGTGATCGTGGTCGTCATCGTTTACATCATCATCTGCATTGGCTGTATCTGGCACTACTGGACGAAGCGCCGCTCGGAGTTCAACTGGTTCCTGCACGGCATCGTTCCGGCTGCAGGTGCGGTGCTCTTCTTCTTCCCGCTCTACTACGAGTACGTGAAGTTCCCGCCGACGTACCCGATCAAGTACGCGAACTGGGTCGCGCTCGGCTGGGTCGCAGCAGGGATCCTGTTGACCATCTATCTCTACGCCCGCTACCCGGACCGGCTGCGTGACATGGATCGCGTCTACGTCGAGGACGAGACGGTGGCGCCGGAGACGGTTACCGCGGGCGCGCCGGCGTAATGGCGGTCGCGGTCGACCACCGGATCGGCCGTGACGAAATCATCTGGGCGTTCGGGCCCGACCTCGAGCCTGTGCTCGAGGTCGAGCCCGGCGCGACGGTCACATTCGAGACGAACGACTGCTTCACCGGGCAGATCACGAGCGAGGACGACCTCGTCACCGAGATCGACTTCGACCAGGTCAACGGCGCTACCGGCCCGGTCGCGGTCAAGGGCGCCGAGCCGGGCGACTCGCTCGTCGCCGAGATCCTCGACGTGCGCCCGGTCGAGGTCGGCTTCGCCTGCCTGATCCCCGGGTTCGGCCAGCTGATCGACCAGGTCCAGTCGCCGGTCACCCGGCTGTTCCGCGTGAAGGACGGCTGGATCGAGATGAACGACCGCGTCCGCTTCCCCGCCCGCCCCATGGTCGGCGTCGTGGGCGTCGCGACGGACGGCGAGACGCTCACGAACGGGCTCGCCGGCCGGCACGGCGGCAACCTAGACGACCACCTCCACGGGAAGGGCGCGCGCATGTACTTCCCCGTGCGCCAGCCCGGTGGGATGTTCGCCGTCGGCGACATGCATGCCTCGATGGGCGACGGCGAAATCTGCTTCACGGGTGTCGAGATCGCCGGCGAGGTCGACATCCGCTTCGATCTGGTCAAGGGAAAACAGGGGACGTGGCCCGTGACGGAGCTGCGGGACCGGTGGCTCCCCCATGCGACCGCCGACGACTACGTCGAGGCGCTCGAGCTCTGCTCGGAAGAGGCCGCGAAGCTCCTCGTCGACGAGTGGGGCTTCACCGTGGAGGACGCGTTCATCTTCCTCTCGGTCGCCTGCGACGCCGGCGTTGCGCAGGCCTGCAAGCCGGCCCCCGGCTTCGGGACGATCGCGCGCTTCTCGATCCCGAAGATCGAGGCTACGCCCGGGCCGTTCAGGAGCTGACTACAATTCCTGAAGCGATGCGCACCATGAATCCCGTCCACGAGTCCACGTCGTGCGCGGTTGCGGCCTGCGCGGCGATCATCGGCGCCAAGTGGACGGCCCTGCTCGTCCACGACCTCTCGGAAGGCCCGCGCCGCTTCTCGCAGCTCGAGCACTCCTGCGCCGGCATCAGCCCACGGACGCTTTCGGAGCGCCTGCGCGCACTCGAGGACGAAGGGATCGTCGTGCGGGAGAGCTACGCCGAGTCGCCGCCGCGCGTGGAGTACGAGCTCACGGACAAGGGCTCCGCGCTACTGCCGATCATCGAGGAGATGCGGCGGTTCGGTCACTCGTACTTGACCGACGTTTAGCCCAGTCGGGCTCGGCCCACAACTTCACGAGCTCCACGATCGTCGCCGCCGAAGCGGCCATGTCCTGAACAGACGCCCACTCGAGCACGGAGTGGAACTGGTGCGCTCCGGTGTACACGTTCGGAGTCAAGAGCCCACGCGCGCTGAGCATGGAGCCGTCGGTGCCGCCGCGGATCGGCTCACGCCACGGCTCGAGCCCGGTCCTTCGGGCAGCCTCGTCCGCCGCCTCGGTCACGGCGGGATCGGCGTTGAGGAACTCCTTCATGTTGCGGTAGCTCTCCTCGACGGTCACGGTCACGGTTGCGCGCGGCTCCTCGGCGCCGACCTCGTCCGCGAGCGTCCGGAGAAGCTGCTCGTGCTCGGCGAGCTTCTGCGCATCGAAGTCGCGTGCGATGAACCGGAGCTCGGCCTCTGCAGTCGTGCCGGTGATTCTCGTGGGGTGGACGAATCCTTCGCGTCCGTCGGTCGTCTCGGGCGAGCGGTCGTTCCGCGGGAGCCGCTCGACGATGTGCGCCGCGAGCTTGATCGCGTTCACCATCTTGTCCTTCGACGTCCCGGGATGGACGCTGTGTCCTTCGATGCGGATCCGCACCTCGGAGGCGGAGAACGTCTCGTCGTCGATCCGCCCGATCTCGGAGCCGTCGAGCGTGTACGCGAAGTCGGCGCCGAATCTCTCGATGTCGAAGTGGTCGACGCCGCGGCCGACCTCCTCGTCGACAGTGAAGCCGACGCGGATCGGTGCATGGTCGATGTCGGGATGAGCCGCGAGGTACGCGACCGCACCCATGATCTCCGCAACGCCGGCCTTGTCATCGGCACCGAGCAGCGTCGTGCCGTCCGTCGTGACGATGTCGTGGCCTTTGCGCTCGGCGAGGATCGGGTTCTCGCTCGCGCGAAGTACCTTGCGCGGGTCGCCCGGGAGCACGATGTCGCCGCCGTCGTAGTCGCGGACGACCTGTGGCTTCACGTTCGTGCCCGACTCGTCGGAGCTCGTGTCCATGTGCGCGATCAGCCCGACCGTCGGCCCGCCCGAGCCGGGCAAGGTCGCGAAGACGTAGCCGTGCTCGGTCAGCTCGACGTCCTCGAGGCCGATCTCGCGGAGCTCGGCCGCGAGCATCTTGCCGAGGTCGAGCTGCTTCGCCGTGCTCGGGTACGTCTCGGAGTCTTCATCCGACTGCGTGTCGACCTGGACGTAGCGCAGGAAGCGTTCGAGCACGTCGTCCGCGACCTCTGCCGCGATCGGCGTCGGGTAACGCGGGTCAGCCAAGTGCGGCGAGACTCCGGTAGAGCTCCGACGCAGCGGCAACTGCGCGGTCGATGTCCTCGACGCGAAGCCGCTCGTTCGGCGAGTGGACGTTGCTCTCGCGAAGCGCGAAGCCGGTGCCGATCGTGGGGATTCCCTTCGCCGCAAGCGCGGGATAGATCGGCAGCGTGCCGCCAACCCGCACGAGCAGCGGCCGAACGCCGGTCGCCTTCTTGAACGCCTCCATGCCCAGCTGGATCGCAGGCGAGTCGGCGGAGAAGACGCCGGGCGCCGCAGAGTTCTCGCGGATCAGCTCGACCTGGGCCGAGGCGGGCACCGCGCCATGGATCAGCTTCTCGACCGCCCCGGCGATCGTCTCGGGATCCTGCCCGGGCGCGAGCCGGATCGTGAAGCGCGCCTCGGCCTCCACGATCAGCGTCGTGTTGACGAACTCCGGCTTGCCGCCGCGAATGCCGTTGACGTCGAGCGACGGCTCGGCCCAGGTGCGGTCGTAGAAGTCGTCGGCCGCCTTGCCGTCAAGCGGAGTCGCGCCTGCCTCGTCGAGGATCTCCCAGCCTTTCGGGAGGCTTTTCAGGCTGTCGACCTCGACCTGGCTGAGGGCTTCGCGGCCAACCCGCAGCTGATCGGGGAGCAGCCCGTTGCTGCGAGCGGTTACGGCGGACAGTCCCTGCATCAGCACATGGATCGCATTGAGCGCCGCGCCGCCGTAATACCCGGAGTGCATGTCGCGCTCGCCGGTCTTCACCTTCAGGTGGAACGCGACGAGGCCGCGCGTCGCAAGCCCGAACTCGGGCTGCTCGGCCCGCGTCATCCCACCGTCGAAGATGATGCAGACGTCTGCGCCACGCTCGTCCGCCTCGAGGAAGTCGACGACGGAGTGGCCGCCGATCTCCTCCTCCCCGTCGGACACGACTCTGATGTTCACGGGCAGCGCGTCCTGCTCGCGAAGCAGCTGGGCCGCCTTGAGGAGCGTGAAGAGCTGTCCCTTGTCATCGGCGATGCCGCGCGCGTAGTACCAACCGTCCCGTTCCGCGAGCTCAAATGGCGGCGACTCCCAGAGCTCGAGCGGCGCGGGCGGCTGGACGTCGAAGTGTCCGTAGATCATGACCGTCGGAGCCTTGGCGCCGTTGGCATTCGCCGGGATGTCGCCGATGACAAGATCACGCTCACCCATTGACACGAGCTCCGCCTCGCCGCCGGCTCGCTTCACGAAGTCCCGCACCCATTCCGCGGCCCGGCGCACGTCGCCCAGGTGAGCCGGGTCGGCGCTCACGCTCGGAATCGCGATGAACTCGCGCAGCTCGTCGACCCAGGTCTGCTCCACGGGCGGCGAGTCTACGTGGACCGAGATTCGACTAGTTCCGGACAGCGATGAAGGGCTAGGCGACGTCGCGAAGCTTGACCGCTTCGGCCAGGGCGCGGAGCTTCTTCAGGCTCTGGTTCTCGATCTGCCGGATCCGCTCGCGCGTGACGTTGAACGTCCGGCCGACCTCGTCCAGCGTGCGGGGATGCTGGCCGTCGAGCCCGTACCGAAGCTCGAGCACCTGGCGCTCCCGGCTCGAGAGCGTGCCGAGGATCTTGCCCAAGGTCTCCTTGCGCATGGTGATCTCGGCCTCCTCGTCCGGCAGCGGCATGTTCTCGTCGGTGATGAAGTGCCCGAACTCCGACTCGTCCTCGTCGCCGACGGGTTTCTCGAGCGAGACCGGCGTCTGCGCGCTGCGGCGGATGTGCTCCACCTCATCGCTCGTCAGGTCGAGGTCGCGGCCGATCTCCACGGCAGTGGGCTCGCGGCCGAGCTCGGCGCGGAGCTTCCGCTCGGAACGGACGATCTTGTTCAGCTTTTCGACGACGTGAACCGGCATCCGGATCGTGCGTGCCTTGTCGGCGAGCGCACGCGCCACGGCCTGGCGGATCCACCAGGTCGCGTACGTCGAGAACTTGAAGCCCTTGCGGTAGTCGAACTTCTCGGCGGCGCGAACGAGCCCGATCGTGCCTTCCTGGATCAGATCGAGGAAGGGCAGTCCCTGGTTGCGGTACTTCTTGGCGATCGAGACGACGAGACGCAGGTTCGCCTCGACCATCTCCTGCTTCGCGCCGTGATCACCGCGCTCGATCCGCTTCGCGAGCTCGACCTCCTGGGCGGCCGTGAGCAGGTCGACCTTGCCGATGTCCTTCAGGAAGAGCTGAAGCGAGTCGGTCGAGACCTCGCGGGCCGTTTCGACCGGCCGCTCTTCCTCTTCAACTGCCACGACGACCTCGATGTGAAGCTCCTCGAGAGCGTGGTAGAAGTCGTCGATCTGGGTCGGCTCGAGATCGAGCTCGTCGAGCGCGACTGCGATCTCGTCGGCGGTGAGCTGTCCGCTCTCGCGCCCGGTTTCGAGCAACGCTTTTGCGTCATCCGTCTCGAGTAGATCGACGACGGCCTTCGGTCCTACTGCTTCCTCGGTTGCGCTCACTCCGTTCCCCCCTCTAGGACCGGCGTTTTTGCGATGCCGCACTGTGCCACTTGGCTCGGACGAGCGCTATAGGCCGAACGGCTCATCTTTGTGCGGACCGGTCCTAGGACTTTTGACCGGCTTTTAGAAGCGTATCCGCTCTTCTTCCGAGCGGGGTTCCGGGGCCTTGCGAGCGGGCGAGGGTCAACTCGCGGCGGGCACGGCCCACGTCCCCGAAATAGATCAGGAGGAGGCCAAGATGGAAGCGGACGGTCTGCGCGTGCGGGAACCGGCGAACCAGGGGGCCGAGCCGCGAAAAAGCAAGGGCCGGCCGGTCCTTGTCGTAGAGCCCGACAGCCGCGGCGGTGAGCGCCTCGGGGTCGGCCGGCGCCAGAGCTGCAGCCGCCGCGAACTCCCGTTCGGCCGAGACGGGTCGAAGCGCCTGCTGAAAGGCTGCGCCACGCAGGAGCCGGGCCTGAACCGCGCTCGTCGGCTGGGAGAAGCTCGGAACGAACGGCGGTAGGTCGGGCGGGGTGTTCGGGTGGCGGAGGTCTTGCGCACGCACCGCCGACGGCGAATCGGGTTGGACACGCTCTGCGTCCTGCCACGCCTTGGTCGCGTCGGCCTGCTGGCCCGTCAAGACGAGCGCCAGCCCGAGCTCGAGCCGGACGAGACCGCTCCGCGGATAGCGCTCGGCGAGGATCCGCAGCCTCCGCACCGTCCCGGCGGGCCAGGCCCGCAATGCTTCCTGAACGGCGCGGGCGGCCTCCGGCCGTGCCGTCGGGTCGGCGGCGTAGGGCGGCGGCTTGCTCGTTTGCTCGGCGACGTCGGTTCGGGTCGCGAGCGTGACGCCGACGGCGGTCCCCGCGGCGGCGAGCGCAACGAGTGCCACGATCAGCCGGACCCGGACGGAAGCACTCATCGCGGACGACGCTAGCTAACGGGGCAAAGCTATATTTCCTATAGCGATGGCGACGTACCGCGAGCTGCTCCAACAGGTCCGTTCCGAGATCTCGGAGGTGGACGCCACCGAGGCGCGCGAGCTCATCGACTCCGGCGGCCCGCTCGTCCTCGACGTCCGGGAGCAGAACGAGTGGGACGAGGGTCACATCCCCGGTGCCGTCCACGTTCCCCGCGGGAATCTCGAGTCGCGCGTCGAGCGCGCGGCTCCCGACCACTCTCGTCCCGTGCTCATCTACTGCTCCGCCGGCAACCGTTCCGCGTTCGCGGCCAAGACGCTCGCCGAGCTCGGCTACGAGGACGTCGTCTCCCTCTCGGGCGGCTTCACCGACTGGAAGCGCAACGGCTTTCCCGTGCAGCTTCAGGCCGGGCTGGACGCGCCGCGACGTGCGCGCTACAGCCGCCACCTGCTGATCCCGGAGGTCGGTGAGGAGGGCCAGCTGAAGCTGCTCGACTCGAAGGTTCTGCTGGTCGGGGCCGGCGGCCTCGGCTCACCTGCCTCGCTCTATCTCGCTGCGGCGGGTGTCGGCCGGATCGGCATCGTCGACGCCGACGTCGTCGACGAGTCGAACCTGCAGCGACAGATCGTCCATTCAACGGAGTCGCTCGGAGAGCCCAAAGTGGAATCGGCGAAGCGAGCGATCGAGGCGCTAAATCCCGACGTCGAGGTCGTCGCCTACAAGGAGCGACTGACCTCCGAGAACATCGAGCGGATCCTCGCGGACGGCTGGGACGTGATCGTCGACGGTGCGGACAACTTCCCGACGCGCTACCTCGTCAACGACGCGTCGGTCTGGCACGACATCCCGGTGGTGCACGGGTCGATCTACCGCTTCGAGGGACAGGTCACGGTCTTCAAGCCACACGTCGGACCTTGCTATCGCTGTCTCTTCCCCACGCCGCCGCCGCCCGAGCTCGCGCCGTCGTGCGCCGAAGGCGGAGTGCTCGGCGTGCTCCCCGGCGTCATCGGATCGCTGCAGGCGAGCGAGGCACTCAAGCTCGCACTCGGCATCGGCGAGCCGCTGATCGGGCGCCTGCTTCTGTTCGACGCACTCTCGGCGGAGTTCAACGAAGTGAAGCTTCGCCGCGACCCGGATTGCCCGGTGTGCGGCGATCACCCGACGATCACGGAGTACATCGACTACGTCGAGTTCTGCGCGGGAACCAGGGAACCCGCATGAGAAAGGTGCGCATTCCACCGACGCTGCGCGAAGTAACGGGGGGCGAGCGCGAGCTCTCGGCCGAAGGCGACACCGTTCGCGAGCTGCTCGAGGATCTGATGGGTCGCTTCCCTGCACTGCGCACCCAGCTCGTCGAGGACGGCGACATCGCGCCGTTCGTGAACGTCTACGTCGAAGGCGAGGACGTACGCACACTGGACGGGCTGGAAACGGACGTCAGACCGGGCGCGACCGTGATTCTCCTCCCCGCAATGGCCGGTGGCTAGCGACTCGAGAACCGCGAAGAATGTACTCGAGCTCGTCGGCAACACACCGCTCGTCGAGCTGAAGCCGGCCGGCGCGGTCCAGATCTACGCGAAGCTCGAAGGACAGAACCCGAC
>Ga0307308_10000054_pt1 | contig 31120 bp, 28 predicted proteins | sample ER_DNA_195_FD_194501 | JGI IMG/M metagenome (GOLD analysis project Ga0307308, IMG submission 194501) | Bulk soil microbial communities from the East River watershed near Crested Butte, Colorado, United States - ER_DNA_195 | ecosystem: Environmental > Terrestrial > Soil > Floodplain | place...
TCTTCTTCGTCCTTGCGAGCGCGGCGTACTGGATCTTCGAACGGGACCGAGCTGTCGACTTCGTCACGTCGCTCATACCCAGGCCAAAACGAAAAAAGGTGCGCGACACGTGGGACTTGATCGACCTGAAGCTCGGTGCCTTCGTGCGCGGCCAGGCCCTGCTGATCGTCCTGGTGGGCACGGTGCTGTCGCTCGCGTTCTGGGCAGTCGGGCTGCCCTACTTCATCCTCATCGGCGCGTTCGCGGGCGTCGTCGAGATCGTCCCCGTGATCGGCCCGATCGCCGCCGGCGTGCTCGCAGTGGCGGTCGGCGCAACTGAGTCCTGGCACGTGGCGCTCGCGGCGGGGATCTGCGTGCTGGCCGTTCGCTTGCTCGAGGACTACCTGATCGTCCCAAAGGTCCTCGGTGAGGCGGTGGGCCTGTCGCCGCTGCTCGTGCTGGTGTCCGTCACGGCCGTAGGGATCCTGTTCGGCGGCTTCGCCGTCGTCCTCGCGGTTCCGCTCGTCGCCGTGCTCGTCACGCTGCTCGACGTGATCGTGCGAGACGTCGACCCGGCCGAGGAGGATGTTCCGACTGTGCTCTTCCCGGCGAAGGACGCCGAGGGCTAGAGCGAGCGCGCCGCGAGGGCGATCTCGATGGCTCCTGCGAGCTCGCTGAGCCGAAACGGCTTGATGAGGAAGGCAACTGGTTCGAGGGCGCGCGTCTCTGCGTTCGGCGGGTAGATGCTGGTGCAGATGATCGGGAGATCCCCGAACCGGCCTCGTAGCCGGGCTGCCGCAGCCCGGCCCTCCACAGAGGCCGGCTCGAGGATCATCACCGCGGGCGTGTCGCCATTGTCGAGCTCGCCTGAGCCGATCGGTTCATGACCGGTTCTCCGGACGACCGCCTCGAACAGCACCTTGAGATCAGGGTGCGGCTCGCTGATCAGGATGTGCGCCATGGGCTTACTCTCGGCCGCTGGGGTAGGGAACCCGGCTCGCGTTCAGTACGAGAACGGTATGAACCAGCCCCGCGTCCTCGTGATCGACGACGACCCCGATATCCGGGGCCTCGTCGCCGAGCTGCTGGACCGGGCCGGGTTCACCGTGGAGCAGGCCGAGGATGGCCGCGCAGGCCTCCGCGCCCTCCATCGATCGCCACCAGACCTCGTGGTGCTCGACGTTTCGATGCCGGAACTGGACGGCTGGCAGACGCTCGAGCGCATCAGGGATCTCAGTCAGGTGCCCGTCATGATGCTGACGGCGCGCGGCGGCGAGCTCGAGCGCGTTCGAGGCCTGCAGGCCGGCGCGGACGACTACGTGGTGAAGCCGTTCGGCCGGCAAGAGCTCGTCGCGCGGGTACAAGCGCTCGACCTCGACCACGCGGTGGGTGACGAACCGGCCGCGCACGTAGGGGTCGGAGAAGGTGATCACGTCACCGACCCGCACGTCACGTGCAGGAATCACACGATCGAGTGCCAGGCCGCCGACGGGGATCGTCGGCCGCATCGAGCCCGAGTAGACGGCAACCGGCTTGTAGCCCCCGACCGTCAGCGCTGCGTAGGCGACGGCAAAGGTGACGGCCGCCCCGGAAAGGAGGCCGACCGTCACCTTGCTCGCCGTCTTGATGAAACGCCGCATCGTTCGTCCCTACGCCTGCACCGCAGACCAGGTGAACGTGGTGCTGGCGGACAGGCCCTGGAGGACGTTGTCGCCGGCGTCGGTCCCGGTCGACGGGAAGCTGACGTGGAAGTAGAAGGTGTGCGAGTCGCCGCTGGCAGCGAACGGCCGAGCGAGGCCGAGCTGAAGCCGCCCAGCGAGCCGTCGTAGAGCGCGCTGCCGCCGTCGACGTCCTTGTACACCTTCAGGTTGAGCTGGCTCGTGAGAGCCGCACTACCGGAGCTCGAGCCGGCGAGCGAGTAGGCACCGGCAAGGGTTCCGGAGTTCGTGATCGTGACCGTGCCGGTGACCGAGTCGCCGATCTTCATCGCGGAGGCGTTGAAGATCGCGCCGGACCCCGTGCGGGTCATCGTGAGCGAGCCCGATGCGAAGGCGTTGGAGGCAATCGAGGTCGGGGTCGCCGTGAAGTTGGCGAAGGTACCTCCCACCGCACCAACGGCAATGACAGATACGGCCGCGAGGCTGAGGAGGATCTTCGACAGTGGGAGGTTCTTGAGCATGTTGCGTGTCGTCCTTTCGGTGGTTGACACGCTCACCATCGGCCCCAGAGGAATGAGGACAGGCAGCCGTGCCGGATGAATCCGGTAGGAGCGACCAGCTCGAAACGCGCGTCCACCAGGCCGTCAAGGCCGGACGCTAAGACCAGGCGCAGCCGGGCTTAGCGGGAGGCGAACCGATGCCGGCGCGGCCGCGAAGCGCCCGTGCCGGCACGGAAGGGAACAACCGCCCCGCGGGAGACACCAAAGGAGTACGCGGGCTTTGCCCGCGTACGTTCACCCGCGGAGCGGGCGTTCCATCGTTCGGGCGAAAGCGAAGCTTTCGCCCGGGTCAGGCTTTTCGCCAGCGGCCGAAGATTAAGCCGCCTAGGGTGAAACCCAGTCCGAATGTGCCGATCGCGAAGCCGCCGATCGCGAGGGACTTTCGCCAGGTCGAGAGTCGCTGCCAGCGGCCGAGCGCCTCGCGTTCCTCACTCGTGAGGGCCTCGCCTCGGCGTTGCTTCCGGATCGCGCCGCCCGCCCGGAGACCGAGATAGAGGTCGTCGAAGATCTCGGAAGACTCTTCGGTCACGCGGATCAGACTATAGCCTCCACCGGCCGTGCTTACACGCGTTTTACACCTCTCTGACCTCCATTACGGAGCGGGTGACGACGATGCGATCGAGCATGGGGCGCCGGTTCTGATCGAGCGCTTCGAGCCGGAACTGATAATCGCGAGCGGCGATCTGAGCCACCGGGGACGGGAGGACCAGCTCGCCCGCGCCGCGCGGTTCCTCCACAGCCTCGACCGGCCCGTGCTGGCGATTCCGGGGAATCACGACATCCCGTACACCTTCCCGGCTCGCTTCACCCACTCGTTTCGGGAGTTCGAGCGCCAGTGGGAGACGACCGAGCCGACCTATTCATCTCCCACCTTGCACGTCGTCGGCCTCAACTCGGTTCGCCCGTGGCGTCACCAGTCGGGCGGGATCCGCACGGCGCAGCTGGCCCGCGCAGAGGAGCGGCTGAAAGAAGGGCCTGCCGGCGCGTTCCATATCGTCGCGCTCCACCACCACCTGATCGGAGCGCCATGGCGCTCGCGGAAGAAACCGGTCGCCCGCCGCAACCACGTTCTCGGCGCACTCGTCGCGGGCGGTGCCGACCTGATTCTCGCGGGCCACATCCACCAGGCAGCGGTGAGTGAGCGGCGTGAGTTCGAGATCTCCCACGGAGATGAGCATTCGGTAGTCGTCTCGGTCGCGCCCGGCCTCGGCCAGCCGCGCCCGAAGCGCCAGGGAGAGGCGCGCGGCCTCCACCTCTACGAGATCGAGGACAAGTGCCTCCGGATCCAGACGTACGTCTGGCGGGACACGGATTGGGGTCTCACGGCCGAGCGGAGGTTTCCGCGCGGCCGTGAGGCCCTCGAGTCCCAATCGGCGGCCTAGACCCTTGCGGGCGTTCGGCCTCGGCCCGCGTACAGGCGGCCGACGATTGCAACGAGGATCACCGCGACCACGACGCCGATGACGAACGCCACCCATCCACTGGAGATGAGGGCCGCGACGAGCAGGGAGACGATGCCGATCGCAATGGTCAGCAGCCAGCCCATGGGGTCAGACCCCGGATGGAAAAGCCGACCAAGCGCACCGACGATCGCTCCTACGATGATGAACCAGATGAAGTGCATGGACGGTAGATTCCCGCCCGGCTGAGGAGGAAACCTCAGGTTCTTCTAGGTTCGGCTGAGGACCTGGGCCCTTTTGGCCTCGAACTCCTCGTCCGTGAGGATGCCCGCCTTGTGGAGGTCGCTGAGCTTGCTGAGGTTGGCCTCTGCGTCGTTGGCGACCTGGGCGTGCTGCGCCTGCCGCATCATGTCCTCCATCTTCTGCCGGCGCTCGTTGAAGCGGTCGATGCCGAACCCCTTGTCGGGAAACTTCAGGGCATCCGGACCTGTGAGCGGCCGCTTCTGCACGAAGCGGCGGTAGGCAACCACGAGCAGGACTGCGCCGAGGAACGACAAGAGGCCGATTGCCTGGGTTCCGCGCCCCCAGATCCCGATCGCGAGCGCGCCGCCTGCCGCTGATCCGGCGAGCCCGATCGCGACCGTTAGCCAGATCGGCATCGGGTCCGGCCCCGGCACCGCCAGACGGGCGAGCCCGCCGGTGATAAAGCCGAAGAACATGATCAGGACGATCGAGGCGAGCATCGGCGGGAGAGTCTAGGCCGCCGTCGCCGCTGCCGCGAGCAGCTCGCGCCGCAGGTCCTTGATCTCGTCGCGGAGCTTTGCGGCGTACTCGAACCGAAGCTCTTCCGCCGCGGTGTACATCTCTTCCTCGAGCTCGATGATGAGCCTCTCGAGCTCACTCGGCGCCATTCCCTCGACGTCCTTACGCCCGCGACGGCGCTTCGACTTCGGCACGGTCGGCGAATCGAGCGCCAGGAGCTCTGCGATGTCGGACACGCCCTTGACGATCGTCTCCGGCGTGATCCCGTGCTCCTCGTTGTAAGCGATCTGGATCGACCGGCGCCGGTTGGTCTCTCCCACCGCGTCCTGGATCGCCTGGGTCATCTTGTCGGCGTAGAGCAGCACCTTTCCGTTCACGTTGCGCGCAGCGCGGCCGATCGTCTGGATCAGTGACGTGCGGCCGCGGAGGAAGCCCTCCTTGTCCGCGTCGAGCACGGCCACGAGCGACACCTCGGGCAGGTCGAGCCCTTCCCGCAGCAGGTTCACGCCGACGAGCACGTCGTAGTCGCCGAGCCGCAGCTCACGGATGATCTGGATCCGCTCGAGCGTGTCGATCTCGGAGTGGAGGTACCGCGCCTTCACGCCCGACTCGAGCAGGTAGTCCGTGAGGTCTTCAGACATCTTCTTCGTCAGGGTCGTGACGAGCACGCGCTCACCGACTTCCTCGCGGCGGCGGATCTCGTTCAGCAGGTCGTCGATCTGATTCTTCGTCGCGCGCAGCTCGACCTCGGGATCGACGATCCCCGTCGGGCGGATGAGCTGCTCGGCCACCCGCGTCGCATGCCGTTCCTCGAACGGCCCCGGTGTCGCGGACACGAACACCATCTGCGGCACCTTCTCGAGGAACTCGTCGAACCTGAGCGGCCGGTTGTCGAGCGCAGATGGGAGCCGGAAGCCGTAGTCGACGAGTGTCTGCTTGCGCGACCGGTCGCCCTCGTGCATGCCGCCGATCTGCGGGACCGTCTGGTGCGACTCGTCGACGAAGACGACGAAGTCCTTCGGGAAGTAGTCGAGCAGCGTGAACGGATGCGTTCCCGGCGCGCGTCCTTCGAGGATGCGCGAGTAGTTCTCGATCCCGTTGCAGAAGCCGAGCTCCTGCATCATCTCGAGGTCGTACTCGGTGCGCTGGCGCAGCCTGTGGGCCTCGAGCATCTTCCCCTCGATCTCCAGCTCCTTCGTGCGCTGCTCCAGCTCGTGACGGATCTCCGACACCGCGCGTTCGATCGTCGGCTTCGACGTGACGTACTCGGTCGCCGGCCAGATCGCGATGTTGTCGAGCTTCGTGAAGATCTCGCCCGTGAGCGGGTCGAAGTGGCTGATCTGCTCCACCTCGTCGCCGAAGAACGAGATCCGGTACGCGGTCTCCTGGTTCGCCGGCTGCACCTCGACCACGTCCCCTTTCACGCGGAAGCGGCCGCGTCCCAGCATCGTGTCGTTGCGGACGTACTGGGAATCGATGAGCTTGCGCAGCATCAGGTCGCGGTCGTGCTCTTCGCCCACCTCGAGGATGATCACCCGCTCGCGCCACTCCTCTGGCGAGCCGAGCCCGTAGATGGCGGAGACCGAGGCGACGACCACCACGTCGCGGCGGGTGAAGAGCGCCGACGTCGCCGCGAGTCTGAGCCGCGCGATGTCGTCGTTCTGAGAGGAGTCCTTCTCGATGTAGAGGTCGGCCTGAGGCACGTACGCCTCCGGTTGGTAATAGTCGTAGTAGGAGACGAAGTACTCGACGGCGTTGTCCGGAAAGAACTCGCGGAACTCGTTGCAGAGCTGCGCGGCAAGCGTCTTGTTGTGCGCGATGATGAGCGCCGGCCGGCCGACCTTCTCGATCGTCCACGCCATCGTCGCCGTCTTTCCGGTGCCGGTCGCCCCCACGAGCGTCTGCATGCGGTCGCCGGCCTCGAGCCCTTCCGCCAGGGTCGCGACCGCCGTCGGCTGGTCGCCGGTGGGACGATAGGAGGCGGTTGTTTTGAACTCGGCCATTTGGGCCAAGGGTAGCTTCCATGGCCGTCACGACGAAACGACCCGACGTACGTCCGCCGTACGAAGCGTACGCGAGGATCATGGGTGTCTTCGCCGGCGGGCTCGCGGTGGCCGGGGGCGTCGCGCGCCTGCTCGACCGCGACCCGCGCGATCAGACCTGGCTCGATCTGGCGACGCTTTCGATGGCGTCGTTCAAGGCCGCGCGCACGATCGCCCGCGACGATGTCACGAGCTTCATCCGCGAGCCTTTCGTCGAAGGCGACCCGCGGGTGCCCGACCACGAGCGCCCCGTTCAGACCGGCGACATGGAGCAGGCGATCGGTGAGCTCGTCACCTGCAGTCGCTGCGTCGGCACCTGGGCGGCCGCAGGGCTCGCGACCGCGCAGATCCTGGCGCCGCGCTTCGGGCGCATGTTGACCTGGACGCTCGCCGGCGCAGGCGTCAACGATTTCCTGCAGGCAGGGTTCGCCGCGCTCACGCGCAAGGCGAACGACTCTTGATCAGCCGCCGTCAAGCGACCCGGCTAACCTTGGGCGGCCCTCCCCGTCTCTACGACTCGTGCGCCTCCGACTCTTCTTGCTCATCGCCTGCTTCGCCCTGGCGCTCGCCGCGAGCGCCGGCGCATCGGCGTTCCCCTGGCCGATCAAGCCGTTCAACAAGCAGCATCCGATCCGGGCGAACTTCGGCGACCCGCGCACGCGGTTCCTGAACACGATGCTCACCGATGGTCTGCAAGGGCCCGGAACGTTCCTCTTCCACAACGGCATCGACATCGCGGCCCCCGACGGCACGCCCGTCTATCCAGTCATCTCCGGGAAGGTTCGCTATATCGACGACTCCGCGATCTCGGTTCGCACGAAAGGACACGGGGTCTTCCAGTACTTCCACATCATCGCCACCGTCCGCAACGGTGAACACGTGATCGCCGGCCGCACGATTCTCGGCTATGTCATGCGCGCGTACGGCCACGTGCACCTTTCGTGGATCCGCGGGGGCCGTGTCTGGAATCCCCTCGCTCGGGGCGGCATCGCGCCCTACCGCGACCGGACCGTTCCGCAGGTGAGGGCGATCAACGTGCGCCCCGCGGGGTCCTTGCTGTCGTTCGACGAGACCGTGTGCGGCATGGTGTCGATCGTGGCCGCGGCCGACGACACGGCACCGATGGCGGTCCCAGGAGTCTTTGCGAACTTTCCGCTCGCCCCGGCGTTCATGACCTGGTCACTCGCGAGGGTCGGCGGGAGCACCTATGTGCGCGACGTCGCGGCGGCTGACTTCCGTACCACGTTGCCGGCCGCGCACAGCTTCTGGAACATCTACGCGCGCGGCAGCTATCAGAACGCTCCACGCTTCTCGAACCGCCAGTACTTCATGGCGGGACGGTTCCTCTACAACCTTGCGAACCTCGTCGACACGCGTTCCTATCCGAACGGGCTCTACGAGGTGACGGTGCAGGTCAGCGACATGCGCGGAAACAGCTCCGAGGCCGCGCTCCAGTTCAAGATCGAGAACCACGCCGGCACCGAGACCGGCTGCGCTCAGGCGCCGAGCTCGGAACCGTAGGCCTGGCGGTAGATCCGCTTCAGCTGCTCGACCCGCTTGACGTAGGCGCGCGTCTCTGCGAACTGGATCCCCTTGCCGGCACGACGCCAACGGTCGACGTTGTCCTGACCCGCGTTGTAGGCCGCCAGCGCATCCTGCTCGTCGCCGTACTTGTCGAGCAGGTGCCGGAGATACCAGGCGCCGTAACGCACGTTGATCTCCGGGTCGTAGAGATCCTCGACGCGGAACTTCGATCCGCCCGTGTGCAAGGCAATGCCCTTGGCCGTGTCCGGCAAGAGCTGCATCAGACCGATCGCTCCGGAGCTCGACTTCGCGTCGGGTTTGAACTTCGACTCCTGGTAGATGACCGCCGCGAGCAGCGCAGGATCCAGCTGGTAATTGCGCGCGTGCCCGCGGACGATCTGTCCGTACGAGAGCGGATACCAGAGTCGCTCCCACCACCCCGGCTTCGAGGACTGCAGGCTCGTGAACGTCACGATCAAGGCAGCCGCGAGCACGGCGACGCCGAGCAGCCGTTTCACGCGGCGAGCTTGCTCATCACGCCGGCCACGAAAGCATCGAGCTCCTCCAGCGTGCCGTCGTTCACGTACGCGTAGTCGGCGAGCCGCAGCTTCTCGTCGTCCGGGATCAGCCGTTGCTCCCTCGTGTCCGTGACCGGTCGTCGTTCGGCGCGCACCTCCGGGGAAGCCGTGATCACCACCACCACGTCGAAACGCTTGTCGCCCCCCGTTTCGTACAGGAGGGGCACTTCAGTCACCGACACCGCGGGTGGATTCGACTTTTCAGCGAGCTCCTGGCGCCATGCCGAGTGTTCTTGCACCACCTTCGGATGAAGGAGCGTTTCGAGCCATTCGAGCTCCTCCGGATCGTTGAAGACGATGGCCCCGATCGCCTCACGATCCGCACCGTCTGCGCCGATCACCTCGGGGCCGAACCGCTCGACCAGCGCGCTCTGGACCTCGGGATCGCCGCTCAGCAGCCGGTGCACGATCTCGTCACTCGACCTCGTCGCGGCGCCATGACGCCCGAACGCTGCGAGCGCAGCGCTCTTGCCGGCGCCGATGCCGCCGGTGATCGCCACCGCGAGTGGAGGCTTCGCGTTAGTGCTCGTCGGAGACAGGCTCGACGGGAACGGCTGATTCGTCGGCCGCCGCCGGGTCGATCTCGTCACCGACAGCCGCGGACTCGCGCTCGACTGCCTCGTCGCCCGCCGGCGGTGCATCGAGCTCCGGCTTCGGCGCGTCGAGCTCGGGAGCCAGTGGCGCTGAGGCGGAATCGCTGAACACGTCCTCCGACAGGTCGAGGTGAGGCGTCCCCTCGATCGGCCCCTCCGATTCGTCCCGCCGGTCCGCGTCGACCCGCTTCAGCGAGAGCGACAGCCGGCGGCGCTCCGCATCGACCTCGAGGATCAGCACCGGGACCGTGTCGCCCTGCGAGACGACCTCGCGCGGGTTCTCGACGTGATGCTGCGCAAGCTCTGAAATGTGCACGAGACCTTCGACGCCAGGAAGGATCTCGACAAAGGCGCCGAACGTGACGACCTTCGTCACCTTGCCCTCGACGACGTCGCCCTCCTTGTGCTGCTCGAGCACCTGCTGCCACGGATCGGACTGCGTCTGCTTGAGGCCGAGCGAGATGCGCTGGCGCTCGCGGTCGATGTCGAGCACCTTCACCTGCACGGTCTGGCCGATCTCGAGCACCTCCGACGGATGGTTGACGTGCGACCACGACAGCTCGGAGATGTGGATCAGGCCGTCCATGCCGTCGAGGTCGACGAAGGCGCCGAAGTCGACGATGTTGGAAATCTGTCCCTCGACGACGTCGCCCGGGTTGAGCCGGTCGAGGATCGCCTGACGCATCTCCTTGCGCTCGTCCTCGAGGACGGCGCGACGGGAGAGCACGACGTTGTTCCGCGAGCGGTTGAGCTCGATCACCTTGCAGCGGAGCTCCTTGCCCATGAACTCGTCGAGATCCTGGACGCGGCGGATGTCGACCAGTGACGCCGGCAGGAAGCCGCGCACGCCGAGGTCGAGGATGAGACCGCCCTTGACGACCTCGATCACACGGCCGTTCACCGGCTCGCCGGATTCGGCCGCTTGCTCGATCGCCTTCCAGGCGAGCTCGAACCGGGCGCGCTTCTTGGAGAGGATGAGCCTGCCTTCGGCGTCCTCCTTCGTCATCACGAGCGCGTCGATCTCGTCGCCGACCGAGACTTCGTCGGCCGGGTTCACGGAACGCCGAATCGAAAGCTCGGCGACCGGGATCACACCCTCCGACTTGTAGCCGATGTCGACGAGCACCTCGTCCTTGTCGACCCGAACGACCTGGCCGTGGACGACCTCCCCCTCGTTGATCGTCGGGAAGGTCGACTCGTAGTCCGGGATCAGGTCGCCGTCCGGACCGGTGATCCAGACGCCGTCGCCGGCGATTCGCTGTTCGGTTTGCTCGGTGGCCATGAAGCGGCGGTCAGTATAGCCAGGGGCTTGAAATGGCCATCACGTCGCCTCCTGAACGAGAGAGGGCCGGGCGCCGCGTGGCCCGGCCCTCCCCCTTCGATCGGTCGAACCCGGCGGTCAGCCCCCGCCGCCCCCGCCCAGAATCTTCACGCGCGCCACCGATGGGTCGTGGTCGCTCGCCTGGTCCGCGAACTCCGAATTGACATGGAGAACGTCGTAGGCCGACAGCCCTCGCAGCAGGTTGGGGCTGAAGAGGATCTGGTCGAGGACCTGCGAGTTGCCCTCGAAGACGTATGAGTAGCGCTCATTCTGCGGCAACTGATGCATGAGGCTCGTGAGAACGCCGCCGCCTTCGAGGATCTGGGTGGTTTCCGAGAACTCGAAGTCGTTGATGTCACCGAGCACGACGAGATTCGCCTTCAGCTCCGCGGCGGTGACCTGCCTCGCGAAGCCATTCACCGACGCCGCCTGCTCGTGCCGCTTCGGAGCCGAGCTCTGGACAGGCGGCTGGAAGCGCCCGAAGAGCGGATCGTCGCCGCCCTTGGAGCTGAAGTGGTTCGCGACGACGATCAACGTCTTGTCGAACCAGGTGAACTCACCTGCGAGCGGCTTCCGTGTCGCCTCCCAGGCGGGATTCAGCGGATCGACTCGTCCCGGACTGAGAGTCAGGTGCGCGCGGCCGCCCTGCCGGATGACGCTCGTCGGCGTCGTGGAGTCCCCACCCGGGCGATCGACGAACGCGAGCCCGCGATCGGTCCGGAAGAGGAAGCCGGGACGGATGTTCCCGCCCGGTGCGCCCCCGTCCTGGTCGTCGACCGGGTCGATCTGCCGGTAGTCGTAGTGCGGCCCTCCGGCTGCGTCGATGGCCGCGATCAGCAGACCCCAGGTCACCGAGGCGTCGACGACAGGGCTCGCGGTGCCGCCGGCCACACCGTCGTTGTCCTGGATCTCCTCGATCGCGATCAGGTCGGGCGAGCGCAGGTTGTTCACGATCAGCCCGGCCAGCCGCTGGAGCTTCGAAGGAGGATCGGTCGGCGCGAGATTCTCGACGTTGAACGTCGCAACCGCCAGCTCGTTCTCCCGAGGTGAGGCGGTGACCTCTCGCTGGAGTCCCGCGTCCACCGCCGTCAGCGGCTGCGTAACCGCGACCTTGTAGTTGGCGAAGTCGTACGTCATGACGCCGACTGCCGCGGTGCTGAAGTGATCGGCGACGTTCACTGCGGGTGTCGGCAGGAACAGATCGTCGAGCATGACGCGTTCGGGATTGAAATCACCAGCGCGAACGACGATGCCACCCCGCGCCGTCCGGATGCCTGCTCCCGCGCCGTCATCGGGGAGTACGAGAATCTCGCCGAAGCTGTTGCGGGGACCGACGACGACCGGCGCGTTCACCTGGACGAGCATGCTCTCGAGCGACTCGTAGAAGTCGATGCCGTCCTGGGCGGGGTCGAAGACGTTGCTCGTCTCGACGTTTCCTGTCGTGGCGTCGTCCTCGATCGTCTCGGTCGGAGGCACTCGACCGCCGGCTCCGATCACGGTCGCCGCTGGTAGCGGTGCCGTACCGAGCACGGTCACGCCGAGACCCGGCGAGGCCAGCTCGGTGATGGTCAGGTTGTCGAACGCGCTGCTCGACGGGTCACAGGTCGGACTGCAGCCCGCACGGAACTCGGACACCGTCCCACGCACCTGGACGAGATCCCCAACCGCGACCGCGTTCGCGACGGTCGAGCCGAAGACGAGGATCGCCTCGGAGGTCGCAGGGTCTGCGTCGGGGCTTGGATCCTGTACCCAGACGTTCGAGCCGCGCTCCGCGATGACGACGCCCTCCACCTTCACCAGCTGCCCGGCGTAGGGGGAAAGGTGTCCGGCTCCCTGCACCTGGCTGATCTGCGTCAGCGCCAGCTCGGTCGTGAAGCCGAAAGTGTAGTCCGCCGCCATGTTGTCGGGCGGATCGTTGCTGTCGACGTCGCTAACAGCGGCGGCGGCGATCGTGACCGTGCAGCTCTCGTTCAGTGCAAAGTCCGTGTCGGGGTCCAGCGTGTACGTCGACGGCCCGCCGCTAACGCTCGCGGTGTGGGTCCCGCTCGAGGAGCACGAGATGGAGAACCAGGCTCCGGTGACGGAGACGTCCTCGCTGAACGTGATCGTGATGTTCGAGTCGTGGGACACGTCGGACGCGCCCGCCTCCGGTGAGGTCGAGCTCACGCGCGGTGCTTGATCGGCGTCACAGAAGTGCACGTTCGAGCTGTTGCGAGGCGCCGTGGCAGCCGCGGAGAAGTCGGCTGCGTTGTCGTTCGTGTCGTCGCAGCCGGCGGAGTTGCGCTGCGCTGACGTCGTGTTGGAAGGCGCGGGCGCAGGCGCCGAGCCTTCGAAGAAGTTCGCACCCCCGTAGCCGACGAGATCGATGATCCGGGCCTGCGCGGCAGCGTCGCACGGCGTCGAGCCGCCGTTGCAGCCCAGGGAGGTGGTACCCGTGACGAGCGCCACCTTGCCCGCGGTTCCGCTCATGTTGATCGGAGTCGCGTCGGTTCCGTCCGGAGCGGGCAACGGAGCTCCGATCGCGGCCTGTGAAAACTCACGTACGAGGAAGTAGCGGTGCGGCTGGATCGAGCCCGTAAGCTCGGTCAACTGGCCCGCGTTCGCCCCCAACGCGCCGGTGCCCGCCGCGCTCGCGTACTGAATCGAGAGCCCGTCGAGCGGCACGGCAGTGTCGCCGGGGTTGAAGAGCTCCACGAAGTCGTGCGTATGTGAGCCGCCTGCGTTTCCGCCGCCCCCGTAGATCTGACTGATGACGATGCTGCCGGCGACGGCGCCTGCTCCCTGCACGCCCCCTGCAACCGCGATGACGAGCGCAACAAGCATGCATGCGCCCAGGCGAAAACGTGCGTTCACTGTGCCTCCCCTGTTTCGACACGGCCTCTGCGGCCTCGGCCAGGGCGCGATCCTATCGGGCCTTCCGCTCGCGGTTCAACAGGCGCATGGTTACGACTTGGCTTCGCTCCAATCGTCGCCCACCCCTATTTCCACGGCCAGCGGCGGATCCAGCGGGTAGGCCGCACACATTTCCTCGCGTACGAGCTCCCGCACCGGTCCCACCTCGGCCTCGGGCACCTCCAGCAGCAGTTCGTCGTGCACCTGAAGGACGAGCCGCGCGCCCCGGCCCTCGTCGCGCAGGCGGCGATGAATCGCGATCATCGCCTTCTTGATGATGTCCGCGTTCGAGCCCTGCATGACGAAGTTCACGGCGAGCCGCTCGCCGAGCGAGCGGGTCGCCCTGTTCGACGCGCGGATCTCCGGGGTCGGGCGGCGCCGGCCGAGCAAGCTCGTCGCATAGCCGTCGCGCTTCGCCTGCTCGATCGTCCGCTGGATGAAGTCCTGCACGAGCGGGAAGCGCGCGAGGTACGCGTCGATGTACGCCTGTGCCTCGTCGCGCGGAATCTCGAGATTTTCGGAGAGACCAAATGCCGAGATCCCGTAGACGATCCCGAAGTTGATCATCTTGGCGATCGAACGATCGCCGGACGTCAATTCAGACGGGTCCTTGCCCAACACCTCGACCGCCGTGGCGGTGTGGATGTCGTCGCCGCGCGCGAAAGCCTCACGCAGCTTCGGCTCTCCGGAAACGTGCGCGAGGATGCGCAGCTCGATCTGTGAGTAGTCGGCGGAAAGGAGCCGCGAACCGGTCTCGGGGACGAACGCGGATCGGATCTCCTTCCCGAGCTCGGTGCGAATCGGGATCGCCTGCAGGTTCGGGTTCGTCGTCGAGAGGCGGCCCGTCGATGCCACAGTCTGGTTGAACGTCGTGTGCAGGCGCCCGTCGTGTTCGGAGAGGAGCGAGGGCAGCGGTCCGAGATACGTGTTCAGGAGCTTCGAGTACTCGCGCCACTCCTCGATCACCGGCACGATCTCGTGCTCGCCACGGATGCTGCGCAGCACGCGCGTGTCCGTCGAGTAACCCGTCTTGCCCTTGCGACCCGGCGTCAGCTGGAGCTTCTCGAAGAGGATCCGCGCAACCTGCTGCGTCGAGCCGATCATGAACTCCTCGCCGGCGAGCTCGTAGGCCTTCGCCTCGAGTTCCTCGACGCGGTCGGCGAGGCGGGCGGTGATCTCGCCCATCCGGTACGTGTCGATTTTGACGCCGGCGTCCTCCATCGCTGCGAGGACGGCAGTGAGCGGGAGCTCGATGTTGCGATACAGATCCTCGGCGCCGCGCTCGCGGACTCGGTCGAGCATCGTTGCCGCCAGTCGCCGTGGTGTCTCGGCGTGGCGCACGAGTGCGGCGGTCTCGTCTTCAGTCGCAGGAGTCGGAATCGGCTCGACGCCGTACTCCTGCGCGAGATCGTCGAGCTCGTACGCTGCCCGCCCCGGCTCGATCAGGTACGCGAGCAGCATCGTGTCCTCCGCCGGTTCCATCGTGAGCCGCGGCAAAGCCTTGAAGTCGTGTGCGATGAGCTCCGCGTCGTCGAGGCGGCGCTCGAGCCCCGGCTCCCAGTCGCCGATGATGACGCCGTCTTCCCGAGCGAGCGCAAAGCGCCCGTCGTGGATCGCGAGCGAAGCGCGCGAGCGTACCTCCGGCAGCTCGCCCTCACGCCACGCGACCTCGGTGCCCTGCACGCGCATCGGCTGTGCAGGGACCGCCTCGTCGAGGATGTCGACGCGCCCGAGCAGGTTCCGGAACTCGAAGCGCCTGAACATCTCCCGGAGCTCCGAGCGGTCGGGCGGAAGGAGCACGAGCTCGGCCGGATCGCAGTTGAGCTCGAGATCTCGCCGCATCGTCGCGAGCTGCTTCGACTGCCGCGCCTGGTCCGCGTACTCGGTGACGTTCTTTCGGCGCGCAGGCGACAGCTCGTCCGCATGCTCGATCACTTCCTCAAGCGACCCGTACTGTGCGATCAGCTGTCCGGCGGTCTTGTCGCCGATGCCGGGAATCCCCGGGATGTTGTCCGACGTGTCACCCTTGAGCCCGATGAAGTCGGGGATCTGGTCCGAGCGGATGCCGTAGCGAGCTTCGACGCGGTCCGGGGTGTACACCTGCACGTCCGAGACGCCACGCGGAGTCATCATCAGGCTGACGTTGTCGGAGACGAGCTGAAACGCATCACGATCGGTCGAGACGATCGCGGTCCGGATCCCCGCTTCGTCGGCGCGGGTCGCGAGCGTCGCGATCACGTCGTCTGCCTCCCACCCTTCGAACTCGAGGTTGCGGTAGCCGAACGCCTCGACGATCGGGCGGAAGTACGGGAACTGCTCGGAGAGCAGGTCTGGCGTCGGACGGCGGTCGGCCTTGTAGTCACCTGCCACCTCCAGCCGCTCGGCCGGGCGCGTGTCCCACGCAACCGCAACCCCCTTGGGCTTGTAGTCGGACAGGAGCTTGAAGAGCATGTTCGTGAACCCGAGAAGCGCATTCGTCGGAAAGCCTTCCGTCGTCGCAAGCTCCTCGGGCAGCGCGAAGAACGCCCGGTAGGCAAGGTTGTTGCCGTCCACGAGGAAGAGCTCGGCATCGCGGACCGGCGCATCGTCGAGCTGCAGCTCGGCGCCTGTCAGGGTCTTCGGCATCGACGCCAACGCTATCGTCCGCCGCCGATGCGAGCGCTCCAAATTCATCCACTTTCCGAGACCCACCTGTCCGGTGCTGCAGGGTTGCTGGCAGAGCGGCACGCCCGCCACCGCGCGGCGGAGGCGCTCCTTCCCGAAGGCGGGGACTTTCGGGCCCACATCGAGCGAGCGCTGTCTGCCGACGGGGCTACCGGCGCTGCCGCGCTCCTCGACGGTGACGTGGCTGCCTACTTGATCGGCTCGCCCCAAGACGACGGATCGAGCGAGGTCGGGCTTGCGGGCTGCGCTGCGCGTGAGCCCGAGCTGATCCGGGATCTCTACGAACACCTTGCAATGGACTGGGTGGCCGCGGGCCTCGACCGCCATCGCGTCTATGTCCCCGCCGCCGATGCCGGCCTGGTCGACGCGTGGTTCAGGCTCGCGTTCGGCCTCCAGTTTACGTATGCGGTCCGTGAGACGTTCCCGGAATCCCCGGTGGACGCCGGTCTGGAGATCCGCGAGGGCCGCGCTTCGGACCTCGATGCCGTAGCGGCGCTGGAGCGTGCGTTCAGCGACCACTTGCGCGCAGCTCCGAGCTTCTCGGGCCGAGTCGTCGCGAGCGACGAAGAGGTGCGAGCGGATTGGGCGGACACGTGGGACGACGAGGGATTCACGCACTTCGTCGCGGAGCGAGGCGGCCACGTCGTGGGCCATGTGCTGCTCTATCGCCGCGAAGGCGGCGACCTGCGGATTCCAGAGAGAAGCATCGACCTCGCGCTCGCGACGACGCATCCGGACGTGCGCGGCTCGGGCGTCGGTCGCGCACTGATGGCACACGCGATGCGCTGGGCGCACGAGAGCGGTTACCGGGCGATGACGATCGACTGGCGTGTCGTGAATCTCCTCGCGGATCGCTTCTTCACGGCCCGGGGATTCCGGCCGACCTTCTTTCGGCTCTACCGGCACCTGCCGTGAAACGCGTCCCGCTGCTGGCCGGCTCACGGCTCGTGGTCGTGACCGCCGAGGACGACGCGCTCGTGCTGCGGCCGCCTCCACCGGGCGACTCCGTCGCCGACGTCGGCGCAGCGGTGCGCGACGCGTTGCGCTTCCCGCTCGCCGGCCAGCCACTCGAGGCAATCGTGTCCCGTGGTGCACGCGCGACGATCGTCGTCGAGCCACCGGCCCTCCCCATTCCGGGCGTCGAGCGCGATCCGCGACACGCCGCGATCGCCGCCGCAGTTGCCGAGCTCGAGCGGCTGGGAATTCCAACGGGCTACCAGACATTGCTCGTCGCCGGCGGGCTCGCTCGGCGCGCGGGCGGCGACCGGCTCGAGACGCTGGTCTCGCCGGAGTTCGCACGCCGCTTTCACGGTCACGTCGAAGTGCATGACGTCGAGCGCGAGGATCTCGTGGACGTCGGCAGCTTGGGCTCGATCCCCCTGCGCGTGCATCCGTCTCTTGCACGCGCCGACCTGGTTGTCGTCGTGACGGCAGCCGAGACCGTTCTGCACGGCGGCCCGGCGGCGCTCGTCGGCGCGGCCGGCAAGGAGGTGCTGCGCGCCGCCGGTGCGTATTCGTTGCTCGAGACGTCGGCATCGCAAGGCTGGCGCCTGGGCCTCGAGCTCGAGCGCGCCCTCGTGCGGCGCGTGCCGGTTATCGGCGTCTCACTCGTCCTCAACCATCCGAGGCTCGGGGGCACGCTCGGCGGCTACCCCTATGAGGCCGAGGCGCTGGAGCGGGTTGTCCGCTCACCGTTCCGTCACATCTTCCGCGCCCTGCCCGGCCCACTCCGCGCGTATGTCTTGCGCTCTCTCCCGCTCGAACGTTCTGTGGCAGGCGTCTTCGCGGGCCCGCCCTCGGTTGCGCACACCGAAGCGCTGCTGCGCGGGGTCGAGCTACGTGGGATCACGCTCGACCGCGAGCTCGACGCCGTCTGCATCGGCATCCCACGCACGACTCCCTACCTGCCTCGCGAGCGGCCGAACCCCCTCCTGGGCGCGCATCTCGGGCTCGGTCTCGCACTGCGCCTCTGGCGCGACTCGTTTCCCGTCGCGGACGGCGGTACGGCGATTCTGTTTCACCGCTTCCAACGCCACTTCGCGCATCCCACGCAACAGCCGTACCGGACGTTCTTCGCCGCGACACGAGCCGTAGGCCCCGACGAGACGGCGCTCGCCGAAGCGGAGCGTGCGGCCGGTGGCGACGTGCGTGCGCTCGAGGCATACCGTGCGGGCCGGTCGTGCCATCCGCTGCTGCCCTTCGTCGACTGGGACGCCTGCCGGCCCGCACTCGACCGCCTCGGACACGTCATCATCGCCGGCTGCCGCGACCACGGCGCCGCTCGTCAGCTCGGCTTCGTGCCCACCCACGGAGCGGGCGCGGCATTGACGATGGCCCGCGGCTGGACCGAGCGACCGCCGCGCATCGGTTTCCTGCTCGCGCCGCCCTATTTTCCGATTCGAGTCAGCCGAACCGAGACCTAGAGGATCTTCGAGAGGAACTGCTTCGTGCGATCTTCTCGCGGATTGTCGAAGAAGTGCGAAGGAGGCCCCTCTTCGATGATCCTGCCGTCGTCCATCATCACGACCCGATCGGCCGCCTCGCGCGCGAAGCCCATCTCATGCGTGACGACGATCATCGTCGTCCCCATTTCGAACGCCAACGCCTTCATGACGTCGAGCACTTCGCCGATCACCTCGGGGTCGAGCGCGCTCGTGGGCTCGTCGAAGAGCATCAGCGCCGGCTTCATGGCCAGCGCGCGTGCGATTGCCACGCGCTGTTGCTGACCCCCGGACAGCTTCCCCGGGTAGACGTTCCGCTTGTCCGCGAGGCCGACGCGAGCGAGCAGCGCTTCGCCTTCCTTGACGGCGACCGCCTTGCTTATCTTGCGAACACGAACGGGCGCCTCGATGATGTTCTCGAGGGCGGTCATGTGCGGAAAGAGGTTGAAGCGCTGGAAGACCATCCCGATCTCGCACCGCTGCCTGGCGATGTTGTTCTCGGTGTCCTCGACGATCCGCCCCTTCTCCTCGCGGTAGCCGATGAGATGGCCGTTCACCTCGATCCGGCCGGAATCGATCTTCTCGAGGTGGTTGATGCAGCGAAGGAACGTCGACTTTCCCGATCCCGAGGCGCCGATGATGCAAACCCGCTCGCCGTTCTTGACGGTGAGGGAGATACCCTTCAAAACTTCGAGGCGGCCGAAGCTCTTGTGCACGTCTGCGGCGAACATGACGTTGCCGTTCTCCGTCACCGCGCGCCCCTTCCCCAGGCACTGACAGGAGCCCAGGCCTCAAAGACCCGCTCCCTGAAGCTGAGCTCGTCACCACGCTCGCTCACAGCCAGCTTCCGTTCGATCTGTGCCTGAATCACGCTCCACACGCTGGTGAGCACGAGATACCAGAAAGCGACGGCAAGGAAGTACTCCACCGGCTTGAACGTCGTCGAATAGCGGATCTCGGCGTCGCCGAAGAGCTCGGTCACCCCGATGAAAAACACGAGCGACGAATTCTTCATCATGCTGTTGAACTCGTTGCCGAGCGGCGGGATGATGAATCGCGTTGCTTGGGGCAGTACGACCCTCCGCATCGCGATGCGGTGCGGCATGCCGAGCGACTTTGCCGCCTCCATCTGACCCTTGTCGACCGCGTCGATTCCGGCGCGGATGATTTCCCGCATGTACGCACCTTCGTTGAGGCCGAGAGCAACGATGCCGGCAAAGGCCGCACCGTCCATGTGAAAAAGTCCGAAGTTGACGGTGCGCGGAATCAGGTTGAAGCCGAAGAGGAGATTCGCGCCGAAGTAGACGAAGAAGATCTGGACGATGAGCGGCGTCCCACGGAAGATGAGCACATACAGGCCCGAGAGCAAGCGCAACGGCAGGAACCTCGACATGCGCATGAACGCAAAGATCAATCCGAGGGCGACCCCCAGGAGCTGCGCCAGAACCGAGATATAGATCGTTCTCCAGAGCGCGAGGACGAACACATGGTCAGGATGGAAGATCCGCTGCCACAGGATGTGCCAGTCGAGAGCGGCGAGGAGCATCCGTTACTTCAGCTTCGCGACCGCCCCCGCGAGCTTCCATCTGGTCAGGATCGTGTCAATCGTCCCGTCGGAATAGATCATGTCGATCGCCTTGGTCACAGCCGACTGAAGCTCCGTATTCGACTTGTTGATCGCGATACCGATCGAGATCGGATTGACGGGCGTGCCTCCGAGCGAGAATGCGTCCGGCGTCTTCTCGATGTAGTACGCCACGACGGGGGCATCTCCGAAGTACGCATCGACGCGGCCGGTTCGAAGCGCGTTCGCTGCATCGGTGTCCTTCGGGAAGGTGACGACTTTGATCGCCTTCTTGCCCTGGGAGGTCAGCCGCTTGCTCTGTGCGTCGAGGAAGTCCTTGTTCGTCGTGCCGGTCTCGACCGACGCGGACTTGCCGGCCAGGCTGTCGATGCCGGTGATGTGCTCGGGATTGCCCTTCTTGACCATGAAGGACTGCCCGACCTTGAGATAGTCGACGAACGCCACCTGCTTCCGCCGCTCAGGCGTGTCGTTCATCCCCGAGATGACCGCATCGCATTTCTTCGCGAGTAGCGCCGCGATGATTCCGTCGAAGCCGGTGTTGTCGAAGCGCGCCTTCACGCCCATCTTTTCGGCGATGTAGTTGCCGATGTCGATGTCGGATCCTTCTGGGGTAGTAGTGCCCTGCTTGTACGACTCCTCGGGTGGGTACGTGATGTCGCTGCAGAAGACGAGCTTGCCCGCGCTCGAGATCGACGCAGGCGCGGTGATCGAGGCCCCGTTGCCGGCGGTGGTCGTGGTTGTCGACTCGCTGCTCTTGTTACTGCTGCCGCCGCAACCGCTGCCGGCGAGAGCGAGGAGAAGGACGATCGCGCCTGCCAGCACAAAGGTCTTCGAGCGGAACACTGGGGAGCTCCTTTCGCTAATCGGTCTCCCCAAGATACGTCTTTCTCACCTGCTCGTTCCGGAGAAGCGCCTTCGCGTCGTCCGCGAGCGCGACCTTGCCGGTCTCGAGGACGTAGCCGCGGCTCGCCACCTCGAGCGCCATCATCGCGTTCTGCTCGACGAGCAGGATGGTCGTGCCCTGCTGGTTGATCTCCACGATCGTCTCGAAGACCCGCTCGACGAAGATCGGGGCGAGCCCCATCGACGGCTCGTCGAGCAGGAGCAACCTCGGATGGGCCATGAGCGCCCGGCCGATCGCGACCATCTGCTGCTCGCCGCCGGAGAGGGTGCCGGCCCGCTGCTGCTTTCGTTCCGAGAGCCGGGGAAAGAGCGCGTAGACCCGTTCGAGGTCGCTGCGGAGCTCCGAGCGGTCACTGCGCTGGAAGGCGCCCATCTCGAGGTTCTCGAGCACGGACATGCGTGGGAAGAGCTTGCGGCCCTCGGGCGACTGCGAGATGCCGAGCCGCACGACGTCGTGCGGCGGTTCGCGGGTGATGTCCTTGCCGCGAAACACGATCGAGCCGCGCCGAGGATGGTTGAGCCCGTTGATCGAGCGGAGCATCGTCGACTTTCCGGCGCCGTTCGCGCCGATCAGGGTCACGATCTCGCCCTCGTGCACTTCGATCGTGATTCCCTTCAACGCCTCGATAGAGCCGTAGTAGGTGTGCACCTTCTCGACCGCGAGCAGCGCACCGTTCTGCGGGGACGTTGTCACGTCGTGGTCGCCGCCTTGCCGAGGTAGGCCTCGATCACGCGCTCGTCGCGCTGGATCTCAGCGGGAGTGCCCTCGGCGATCTTCTCCCCGTAGTCGAGGACCGTCACGCGCTCGGACACGCCCATGATCACCTTCATGTCGTGTTCGATGAGCAGGATCGCAATCGGGCGGTCCTGCTGCAGCTTGCCGAGAAACTCCGTGAAGCGGACGGTCTCCTGCGGGTTCATCCCCGCCGTCGGCTCGTCGAGCAGGAGCAGCTTGGGCTCCGTCGCAAGGGCGCGCGCCAGCTCGAGCCGGCGCTGGTCGCCGTAGGAGAGGTTCTCGGCGAGCTCGTCGTCGACGCGGCCAAGGCCCGAATAGCGCAGAAGCTCGCGCGCCTTGTCGTGCGCCTCACGTTCCTCGCGCCGCACGCGGGGCGTTCCGAAGATGGAGCCGAGGATCCCTCCTCGAAGCCGGCAGTGCATCCCGACGAGGACGTTCTCGAGCGCGGTCATCTGCGGGAAGAGGCGGATGTTCTGAAACGTTCGGCCGATGCCGAGCTTGGTGATCGCGTGCGGCGGCTTCGCCGTCAAGTCGTGCTCGTCGAAGAGGATGCGGCCCCCGGTCGGTTTGTAGACGCCCGTAAGCATGTTGAAGAAGGTCGTCTTGCCGGCGCCGTTCGGTCCGATCAGGCTCACGAGCGAGCGCTCCGGAATCGTGAAGTCGAGCTCGGAGACAGCCACGAGCCCGCCGAACTCCTTGCGGATGCTCTCGGTCGTGAGGAGATCGCGCCCGGCCATCGTCAATTGTCCTTGGGGTCTTCGGCTTCGAGGACCGCATAGACGCTCTTGTCCCGCTCCGACGCTCCCGCGCCTTCCTCGATCTCCCGGGCGCGGCGCCGCTCCGGGATCAGGCCGACGGGGCGGAACAACATCATCAGCACGATGATGATCCCGTAGATCCCGAACTGGTACTTCGCCACCTCGACGTTGAGCGGCGTGTGCGCGTTGACCCAGCTGCCGATGTTCGCGAGACCCTCGACGTTCAGCCAGGCGAGGATCGTCCCGCCGACCACGACGCCCCAAAGGCTGCCCATCCCGCCGAGGATGACCATGCACAGCAGGAAGACCGAGATGTTGAACTGGAACTGGCTCGGGAACGCGCCGGAGTTGAAGCTCGCGATGTACGCGCCGGCCATACCGCCGAAGAAGGCGCCGATCGCGTACGCCCAGGTCTTCGTGCGCATCAATGGGATCCCCATCGCCCCCGCCGCGGTCTCGTCTTCGCGGATGGCGATCCACGCGCGGCCGAGCCGCGACTCGCGCAGCCGTAGCGAGCAGAACACGGCGAGCAGCAGAAGCGCGAGAGCCGTCCAGAAGAAGAAGCGTTCGCGGTCGAACGAGCTCTGGTAGTTGACGGGTAAGCCGATCGCCTTGTTCAGGTGCTCGCCGAACCCGGGTGAGTCGATCGGACTGATGCCGAAGGTCCCGTGTGTCAGGTCGAAGCCCTTGATGCTGTCGGCGTTTCGAACGAACTGCGGAATGATCTCGCCGAACCCCAGCGTCACGATTGCGAGGTAGTCGCCGCGCAGCCGCAGTGTCGGCAGGCCGATGAGGATCCCGCCGACGGCGGTGAGGATCGCCGCGCAGAGCAGCACGAGCCAGATCGAGATGTGAATGCCGTTCTGCTCGTTGCTGATCCCGACCGAACCGAAGTGGAACCGCACCTGCTCGAACTGGCCCGACGCCAGCCAGCCGGCCGTGTAGGCGCCGATGGCGTAGAAGGCGACGTAGCCGAGATCGAGGAGGCCTGCGTAGCCGACGACGATGTTCAGGCCGACGGCCATCATCACGAAGATGATGATCGTCACGCATGCGCCGACGTCCGGGAACGCGAGGATCACGGGGACGTCGGTAGGCAGACTCGATACGTAGTAGGGATAGGTCGCGGCGAGAGCGATCACGACGATCACGGGTAGCGCCGCGCGGAACCCGTGAGGCAAGCGTCTCCAGGCCGCGAAGACGCCGTCGAGCGGCTCGAGCTTGCTGACTCCGCGTAGGCGTTCGCGCATCGTCACTGCCCCTCTGGCGTCCGCTCCCCGAGCAGGCCCTCCGGGCGGAAGACGAGGATCGCGATCAGGAGGCCGAACACGATCGAACGCGTCCAGTCGCTACCGGGAGCCGCCCAGCCGAGACCTTCGTTGAACGCCTGGATCAACCCGATGATGAGCGCGCCGAGAACGGCGCCGGTGAGATTTCCGATTCCGCCGAGCACGGCCGCGGTGAAGGCGATCAGCCCGAGCTCGAAGCCCGTGTCGTAGCGGATGTTGAACTCGATCAGGTAGAGCAGGCCGGCAACTCCGGCGAGGCCCCCGGCGAGCGCGAACGTGAACGAGATCGTGCGGTTGACGTTCACACCCATGATCGCGGCGGCATCGGGGTCCTGGGAGACGGCCCGCATCCCCTTCCCCTGCTTCGTCGACCTGACGAGCCAGGTCAGCAGGAGCAAAACGGGGATGGTCGCCAACACGGCGAAGAACTGGTTCCACTGGTACGTGACGCTTCCGATCTTGAACACGTTCGACTCCGAGATCAACGGCGGAAGGCTGCGGAAGTTCACGTCGAAGACCGCGAGCGAGATGTTCTGGACGATGAACGACATTCCCACGGCGGTGATCAACACGGCGAGCCGGGGGGCGTTTCGGAGGCGCCGGTAGGCGATGAACTCGATCGACGTGTTCACGAGCAATCCGAAAGCCACGACGATCAGCAGCGTCAGGAGCAGGCCACCGGCGATGCCGATCGGCGAAGTGTTCTCGCTCAATCCAAGGAGGGAGAGCACAATCGTGCTCGCGAAGAGGCCGCTGAGCGCGAACACATCGCCGTGGGCGAAGTTGATCAACTGAAGGATCCCGTACACGAGCGTGTAGCCGAGTGCGATCAACGCGTACACCGAGCCCGTCGTGATCCCGATCAGCATGACGGTGAAGAAGTCGCTCGGCGTCTCGACGAGATTGACGATCAGCCAGGCGACGAGCAGGGCGACGAAGACGCCGCCGAGCACGGACGTGAGAGAAGGACGCCGGCCTCCGAAGAGCGTCGCCAGCCTGGACTGCTGCTCGGTGCGGGCTGAAGCTGCCATTGGCCGAAGTCCTTAGAGACGTTCCGGGGAGGGACTACGCCCTCCCCGGAACGGTGTTGCTCGAGCGGGACTAGCCCGCTGCCGCCTTGCGCGCCGCGTCGACGAGATTCGCCTTCGGCGCCGTCGTCTTCAGAGTCACGAGTTTGTTCGTGCCCTTGTAGATCGTAAAGAGCAGCGCGGCACCCTTCGCACCGGTGATGTCGCCGTTCTCGTTGATCTCGAACGAGCCGATGAGGCCGTTGCTCACCTTGGTCTTGAAGACCTCGTCGATGATGCCTTGCCGGCTTCCGTCCGACTTCGCGATCGCGTCGAGCAGAACCCGCGCGGCCTGCGCGCCGAGGATCGCATAGGGGTCGACCGCCTTACCGTTCAGCGTGGCCTTGAAGCCGCTGATGAACTTTTCGGCTGCGCCCGTGTACTTGTCGATCCCGACGCCTGCGACGCTGAAGTACGCGTCTTTGGCGTTCGGGGTGCCACCCTCGCTGCGCTGGAAGATGGCGTCTGTGGTGAACCCGTCCGGCAACATCAACTTGACCGCGCCGTTGTTCGGACCGAGAACCGCGACCTTGTCGTTGATCAACTGGCCCGAGTTCTCGTCGACGAGCCCGCCGACGAAGACTGCATCTGGATTCGTCGCCTTGATCTTCGTGAACGTCGCCGCGAAGCTCGGCTGCTTCGGGTCATAGGCGGAGAATCCCAGCACCTTCATCCCGAGCGCCTTTGCAGCGCCCTGGAAGTTCTTCGCGATTCCGAGGCCGTACGCCTCCTTGTCGTTCAGGATGTACACGCTCTTGACACCCTGCGAGCTCAGGAACTCCGCGTCCACCGCACCCTGGTTCGGGTCGCTGGGCGCTACACGCGCGTACGTCCGCTTGCCACTCGGGTAGTACTTCTCCGGTTCGTTGCCTGCGCACGGTTCGGTCAGGCAGCCGTACGTGTTCGCCGGGGAGAGCAGCAGGAGCCCACCCCCCGGAGCCTGGTTCATCACGGGGATCTCGATTGCCGCGCAACCCGAGTTGAACGTCCCGACCACACCCACGAGGCTCGCGTTCTGCGCGTAGGCATGTGCGTTACGACTGCACTTGTCAGGATCCCACTTCGCCGCCTGAGCGGTTGCATCGTCGCAGACCTGGAGGGCGATCTTGTGGTCGCCTGCCTTCCAGCCCTGCTGGTCGAGCAGGTACCGCGTCGCACCCACGATCTGGAGTGTCTGAGTGCGCGAGCTTCCCTGCATCGGGAAGTCCGTCGCGATCAGCACGTCCGGATCGCCTTCGCCCTTGTATTCCAGTGGCGTGCACGATGATGCCGGCAGCGCCGAGACCTTGCCTCCACTGCTGCTCGAGCTCTTCTTGCCGCCGCATCCTGCCGCGGCAAGAGCCAGCGCGCCCACGAGCAGGGCGAGCAGGCCGAGCGTTGCGTATCTCCTCAAAATAGACACCTCCATCGCCTGATCATTTGCCTGTCCCCGCAAGAGGGAGGAGAGTATCGAGGTATTCGGGCGCCTGTTTCAACCCCTAGCGGCCCTAATGGCTCAAACTGGTGAGTGCCGAAGGTGGGACTTGAACCCACACTCCCCGAAGGGAACCGGATTTTGAGTCCGGCGCGTCTGCCAATTCCGCCACTTCGGCCCGCCCGGCAATCGTAGCCCCCGTCGCGGCGTTCTTTACGATCGCGGTCATGCGAGTTGGAATGCTCACGGGGGGCGGCGACTGCCCGGGCCTGAACGCCGTCATCCGAGCGGTCAGCCGGCGCGTGTTGACGCACGGCGGCGAGGTGATCGGCGTCCTCGAGGGCTGGAAGGGCCTCGTCGAAGGCCTCTTCGAGCCGTTGGGGCCACGCGAGATCTCCGGGCTCCTGCCCCGGGGCGGCACGATCCTGCGCACGTCCCGGACGAACCCGTACAAGCTCGAGGGCGGTGTCGACCGGGTCCTGGCGAACTTCAAGGGAGAGCGGTTGGACGCGCTCGTCGCGATCGGCGGCGAGGACACGCTGGGTGTGGCCGCCCGGCTGTACGCGGAGCACAGCTTCCCGGTGGTCGGCGTCCCGAAGACGATCGACAACGACCTCTCGGCCACGGACTACACATTCGGGTTCGACACCGCCGTCTGGGTCGCAACCGAGGCGATCGACCGGCTGCACACTACGGCCGAGTCGCACAACCGGGTCATGGTCGTCGAGGTGATGGGCCGGCACACCGGCTGGATCGCAGTCGCGAGCGGGATCGCCGGCGGCGCCGACATGATCCTGATCCCCGAGCAGCCGGTCTCGATCGACGACGCGTGCAAGGAGCTTCGACGCCGTCACGAGCGCGGCAAGGACTTCTCGATCGTCGTCGTCTCGGAGGGCTACGAGCTCGAGGGGATGCCGGAGAGCGACGACGTCGACCAGTTCGGTCACGCACGGCTGTCCGAGCGCGGCGTCGGCGCCGCACTGGCGAAAGAGATCGAGGCGCGCACCGGCTACGAGACGCGCGTCACGGTTCTCGGGCACGTTCAGCGCGGCGGCTCACCCACTCCGCGTGACCGCGTGCTCGCGACGCGCTATGGCCTCAAGGCAGCCGACCTCGTCGAAGCGCGGAACTTCGGTCGCATGGCTGCGCTGCACGGCGATGACGTCGTCGACGTCGCGCTCGCCGATGCCACGGCGCAGCTGAAGACGGTCCCGCCCGAACTGTGGGCCGTGGCGCGGGCGTTCTTCGGATGAGCACGACGTCGCCTCGACTCTACGGCGGCCAGAACATGACGCAACAACTGCAGCGCGTGCTCGTCCGCCCGCCGCGTGCGGTTGGATTCGCGACCTGGCGGGAGTACGGCTGGCGGGCCGAGCCCGACCCCAAGAAGCTCGCCGCGGAGCACGATGCGTTCTGCACTGCGCTCGCTGCGGCCGGCGCGGAGGTCGTGCTTGCAGAGTCGGCTGTTCCCACCGACCCCGATTCGATCTACGTCTTCGATCCGGCGATCGTGTCCGACCGCGGTGCGGTCGTCCTTCGTCCCGGCAAGGAAGGCCGGCTCGTAGAGACGGACGCGATCGCGGCGGACTTCGAGCGCGCAGGTGTGCCAATCGTCGCGCGGCTCGATCCGCCGGCGACCGCGGACGGTGGCGACACGATCTGGCTCGACGAACAGACCCTGCTGGTCGGACGCGGCTACAGGACGAGCGACGACGGCATCCACGCGCTGCAAGCGGCGCTTCCGGAGGTCAACGTGCTCGGTTTCGACCTCCCGCATCTGCACGGCTCCGATGTCGTGCTGCACCTGCTCTCGCTGCTGAGCCCACTCGACGAGGACCTCGTCGTCGCCTACCTGCCGTTGTTACCGGTACGCCTGGTGCAACTCCTGACCGAGCTCGAGATCCAAATCGTCGAGATCCCGGACGACGAGTTCGAGACGATGGGCGCGAACGTGCTCGCGCTCGCGCCGCGCGTCGCACTCGCGCTCGAAGGCAACGACGAGACCCGCCGGCGGCTCGAGCGGGCCGGCGTCGACGTTGCTGTCTACGGCGGCGACGAGATCTCGCGCAAGGGCGACGGTGGCCCGACCTGTCTCACGCGTCCGCTCCTACGCGCGTAATCGGTAGACCGCGACCCAGGGCCCGGCCAGGTCCCCTCCGGGTTCGACGTAGTAGACGCGCTGTGCGCGCCTCTCCAGCTCGTCGTAGAAGCGAGCCTCCCGCGGATAGCGATCGCGCGCGGCAAGGACCCGGTCCGTCACCGCACCCGTCACGACGACGTCCCTGACGCCGATCTCTCGGAGGTGGGAGATGTCCCGGTTCGGGTCGAAGTCGCGCTTCGGACCGGGCAGGAGGAGAGGCAGCACACGAAGCCCTGCGAAGCTGGGAGTCGACGGGTCCGCGGCGATCTGCGTCCCGCGACTCACATGCTGCTCCACCCAGCGCTGCGCAACCACGCGCGTGTCGGTACGCGTGAGTTCCTTCGCGTCGCGAACCGACCAGGTCAGCGGGACGACGAGCAGCAGGAGCGTGACCGGTGCCAGCGAACGCATGCGCCCCGCAAGCGCTCCGAGCGCCGGAACGAGCGGAAGCACGTAGCGGTCGAAGTGCGCGCTCAGAGTCAGCAGATCGGCGAAGTAGACGATGACAAACGACGAAAGGACGAGGTCGGCACGGGTCCGGTGGATGAGCGCGAGGACAAGACCGACCCCGCAGAGGATCAAGACGGGGCCGAACCCTTCCCATAGCCGGCCGACGAACGCGATCGGCGCGGTGTGGTCGTGCTCGAACCCGAGCCAGCCTTCACGTGCCAGGCGCTGCACGCGGAACGCTTCGTGCCAGGCCTGGTGACGGTGCACGAGGATGAAAGGGCTCGTGGCAAGGAAGGCCGCCACGGCGAGCCCGACGGACACCGCGACCCGCCCCCACTGTTTCCAGCCCGCGACGACGAGCGGCACGAGCAGGAACACGCCGGGATACTTGAACCCCATTGCGAGCCCTGCGGCGAGGCCGCCCAGCTCGAGCCGGCCGGTCACGAGCAGCGCAAGAGAAGCGGCCACGCCGAGCGTCAGTGGTACGTCGGTCACCGCGGCTCGTGAATAGGCGACGTGGATCGTGCACACGGCCACCACCGAGGCTGCGACGACGCCCGCCGACACGGTGCCGTAGGCACGGCGGCCGAGCCACCAGGAGGCCGCGATCGCGCCGAGGGCGAGCGCGACGCCGACGATCCGCGCGGTCAGATAGGAGGGCTCGTCGTGCCAAAGCTGGAACGGAGCGTTGACGTACATGAGCAGGCTCGGATAGTCGAACCAGTGCGGATCTCCGCCGCTACCGTGCACGAGCTTCCAGGCACGCGGCACGATCGACTGCTCGTCGGGATTGAGCAGGTTGCCGAATGGAAGCCCGTACTGGATCCCGACGAGGCGCAGCGCAGCGGCACCGGCCAGGATCGCGACGAGCGCGGCGGCGGGCCCGCCCCACCGGGTGCCGGACCGGTGGTCGCCGGCCGTGCCGGGGCTAGACCGGCGGCGGGACGTCACCGGCGAGGTCGGCGACGTGTCGCGCTCCGACGATGACCGCATCGACTCCCGCCCGCTCGAGCTCCTCGACCTGCTCACGGCTCGACACCGGGACATCTGCGACGGCGAGCTTGCCCGCAGGAACGTCGGGCAGCAGCTCGAGTGCACCGTCGAGCGCGTTGCCGTCGTGATCGTCGCCGGCGGCCAGGAGAAAGATCTCGGGGTCGAGCAAGTCGAGCGCGAGCTCGAGCTCTTCTTCGGTTCGCACCTCCACGACGCAGTCGAGACCGAGCTCGATCGCCTCTGCGTGCTGGCGCACGAGCCACTCTGTGTCCTCGCCGGCGTTCTCGACCGTCACGAGCCAGGCGTCAGCGCCCGCGAGCGCGGCCTCCGAAGGCGACCCCGCCGCGCGCCAAAGGACGGGCAGCTCGGTGACTTCGCGCAGGTCGCCGACTTCGCCCCGGACGGCGATGGCTTCGGCGCCCTGCCCTGCGGCCGATCGCGCGGTCGCCGAGTCGCCGACGTCGGCGATCAGGGAGATGCCGTCGCCCTCGGAGATGGCCTGGCTGAAGCGCCGGTCGCTTCTCACGCGTGAAGTATCTACTGGCCGACCGGGTGCCAGACGGTCTTGAGCTCGAGGAACGAGGCGATCTCCCAGGGGCTTTGCGTGTCTGGATTCCCGCGGACCACGCGCTTCACGTTGTCTGCGGCCGCCCGCTCCAGGTCTGCGGAGGCGCCGTCTGCACCCGTGACGTCGATGGCGTTGACGTCCATGTGCGAGGCAAGCCACGGGGCCAGCTCGTCGCGGTGGCCGGTCAGCAGATTGACAGCCCCGCCCGGCACATCGGACGTGGCGAGCGCCTCTGCGAGCTCGATCGCGGCGAGCGGATGGGTCTCCGAGGCCACCGCGACAACGGCATTCCCGCCGGTCAGCGCAGGCAGCACGCGTGAGACGAGCCCCAGGAGCGGCGGCTCGTCGGGCGCAACGACCGCAACCACTCCGGTCGGCTCGGGAACGGTGAAGTTGAAGTACGGCCCGGCGACGGGATTCGAGGAGCCGATCACCTGCGCGAGCTTGTCGGCCCAACCTGCGTACCAGACGATCCGATCGACGGTGCGCTCGACCTCTTCGAGGCCCGTGCTCAGCTCTGCGAACTCGGAGTCGCGCGCCTCGATCATCTCGGCGATGCGGTAGAGCACCTGACCGCGGTTGTAGGCAGTCATCCCTGCCCACTTCGGCAGCGCTGACCGCGCGGCACGCACCGCGTCGCGAACGTCCTTGCGAGACGCCCTGGCGACGTTTTGGCCTTCGGCCTCGTAGGTCCGCCCAGACTCGGAGCGAGGGAACGCACCGCCGATGAAGAGCTTGTACGTCTTCTTGACCGGCAGCCGGTCAGCCACCGCCCCGCTCCGATCCGTCGAAGTCGATGTACG
>Ga0307308_10000055_pt1 | contig 30851 bp, 31 predicted proteins | sample ER_DNA_195_FD_194501 | JGI IMG/M metagenome (GOLD analysis project Ga0307308, IMG submission 194501) | Bulk soil microbial communities from the East River watershed near Crested Butte, Colorado, United States - ER_DNA_195 | ecosystem: Environmental > Terrestrial > Soil > Floodplain | place...
CAGACCGTAGGTGAGGGCGAAGAGACCGACCCCCGAGGTGATCAGGCCAGGTAAGTCGAGTCTCTGCTCCTTCGACGTGTCCTTCGTCTCGTCGATGAAGAGCCGCGCCGCGATCACGCCGAGCACACCGACGGGAATGTTGATGAAGAAGATCCAGCTCCAGTTGACCTTCTCCGTCAGCAGGCCGCCCACGATCGGGCCGATCGCGAGCGCAAGCGCGGAGACCCCCGCCCAGATGCCGATCGCAGTTCCTCGCTGCCGCGGCGGGAAGGTCGCAGTGATGATCGACAGCGTCGCCGGATTCATCAGCGCGGCGCCAACACCCTGCACGGTGCGCGCAGCGATGAGCGAGCTCGCCCCGCCCGCGAGGCCGCACCACAGTGAAGCGCCGGTGAAGACAACGAGGCCCGCGATGAAGATCGCCCGCCGCCCGAGCATGTCGGCGAGCTTCCCGCCGGTGAGAAGGAGCACGCCGAACGTGAGGGCGTAGGCGTTCACGACCCACTCGAGCTCCGAGATGCTGATGCCGAGGTCCTGCTGGATCGACGGCAGCGCCACGTTCACGACCGTGTTGTCGAGCATGATCATGAACAGCCCGACCGCGACTGCGACGAGGGTCCACCACTTGCGGTTCTCCGGCGTGAACAGTCGAGCACGCATCTCTGAGAGGTTAGAGCACGCTCCCCGGCCGACGTCGGGCGGCTACCCGTACGCTTCGCGCGTGTCCGACTTCATCTGGAGCCCGACCCGCGCGGACGTCGAGAGCGCGAACCTGACAAGGCTCGCACGCAAGCTCGGCGTCGAAGGTTACGTGGACCTCCACCGCATCTCGATCGAGGAGCCTGAGCGCTTCTGGCCGGCCCTGATCGAGGATCTCGGCCTCGAGTTCTCGGAGCCCTGGGAGCAGGTCGTGGACACCTCGCGCGGCGACGAGTGGGCAACCTGGTTCACCGGTGGGAAGCTCAACCTCGCCTGGAACTGCGTCCACAAGTGGGCGGCCGGGGAGCTCGCCAAGGAGGAGGCCGCGATCTGGCACGGCGAGGACGGCTCACGGATGTCGCTGACGTGGGGCGAGCTGTCGGACGAGGTCTTTCGCCTGGCCGAAGGGCTCGCGTCGATCGGCATCGGTCCCGGAGACGCCGTAGGGATCTTCCTCCCGATGTCGCCACAGGTCGCAATCGCATCGCACGCCTGCGCACATCTCGGCGCAGTGCAGGTGCCGATCTTCTCCGGCTTCGCTCCGCCTGCGATCGCCGCGCGGCTGGCTGACGCGAAGGCGAAGGCTTTGATCACGGCGGACGGCTCGCTTCGTCGCGGACAGGTCGTGCCGATGAAGCAGATCGCGGATGAGGCGCTCGAGTCGTCACCGACGGTGACGCACACGGTCGTCTGGCGCCGGCTCGGATTGGACGACGTCCCGATGACGATCGGTCGGGACCGCTTCTGGGACGAGCTCACAGAGAAGACGTCCGGGGACCTGCCGCCGAGACAGGTCGACTCCGAGCATCCCTACCTACTCGCGTACACGTCGGGAACGACCGGTAAGCCAAAAGGAGCGCTGCACGTCCAGGGTGGGTTTCTCGTCTCGATCGCACGCGAGGTTGCCTACCAGGCGAACGTCAAGCCTGGCGATCGCATCCACTTCGCCACGGACATGGGCTGGATCATGGGGCCGTGGACCGTCGTCGGAGGCGGCGCCTGCGGCGCGACGGTTGTCTACACGGAGGGCGCGCCGGACTTTCCGGCGGACCGGATCTGGAAGCTTGTCGAGTCCGAGCGCGTGACGATGCTCGGCGTCTCGCCGACCCTGGTGCGCGCACTGATCCCAAAGGGCGATCCCGACTCGGACATGTCGTCGCTGAAGGCGATGTGCACGACCGGCGAGCCGTGGAACAAGGATCCCTACCGCTGGCTCTTCGACAAGGTCGGGGGCGGCACGACGCCGATCGTGAACTGCTCCGGCGGCACCGAGGTCGGCGCCTGCTTCCTCACGACGTGCGTCACCGAGCCGATCAAGCCGGTCGCGCTCGGCTTTCCGGCGCTCGGCCAGGACATGGAGGTGTACGGACCGGACGGCACGCCCGTTCGTGGCGAGGTGGGCGAGCTCGTCTGCAAACGCCCGTGGCCGGGAATGACGCGCGGCATCTGGGGTGACGATGAGCGTTACCTCGACGCGTACTGGCGGCGCTTCCCCGGAGTCTGGACGCACGGCGACTGGGCATCGATCGACGAGGACGGTTACTGGTACCTGCACGGACGTTCCGACGACACGCTGAACATCGCCGGCAAGCGAATCGGCCCGGCTGAGCTCGAGTCGGCGGCCGTGGGTCACGGCGCCGTCGCCGAAGCTGCCGCGATCGGCGTCCCGCACGAAGTGAAAGGCGAGGTCGCCTGGATCTTCTGCGTGCTGAAGCCAGGCAACGAAGCGACCCCGGCCTGTGCGCTCGAGATCTCGAGTGCGGTCACCGACGAGCTCGGAAAAGCGTTCAGGCCCGAGCGGATCGTGTTCGTGTCCGCCCTCCCGAAGACCAGGAGCGCCAAGATCGTGCGCAGGGCCGTGCGGGCCCGGGTTTTGGGCAAGGAGCAGGGAGATCTCTCCTCGCTGGAGAACCCGGAGGCTCTCGACGAGATCGGCGAGGCAGCCGGCCGGGCCTAGTTTTATACTTTTCGGCGAATACGCGTACGAAATACGAAGGTGAATGTAAATTTGGCGGAGGAACGCGCATGATTTCCGCCAAACGGGCATCTAGTTGGTCGACCCGGTATGGGAGTCGCCGTATCCCTCACCGCGATCGTGCTCGGCTTGGCCGCGCCAGCGGGAGCCGTTCGACAAGGCTCCGATTCCGCAGCGTTGGCAGCCGTAGCATCAGCGTGTGCCGGCGCAACGACTGCCGCCGGAGACGAGCACTCGCGGCTCGAGGCGATGTACTGCGGCATCAACGTCGTGCGCCGGAACTACGGGTTGCATATCGTCAGAGGCAATAAGCCCCTGAACCGGTCGTCGATTCTCAAGGCCGACGCAGTTCGACGCTGCGGCTTCTCGCACACGCCCTGCGGCATGTCGTTCACACGAACGTTTCAGAAGGCCGGATATCTCCCCGCCCGGGCGTTCGGCGAGAACCTGGCGTGGGGTCAAGGAGAGCTCGGCTCGCCGGTGCACACCCTGCAGCTGTGGCTGAACTCGCCACCGCATCGCAAGAACCTCCTCGGGAGCAGCTGGCGCGATCTGGGGATCGCCTACGAGCGCGGCCACATGTTCGGGCGGGACGGTGTGGCCCTCTGGGTGCTGCAGCTCGGCCGTCGCCGCTAAGTTTTCGCCTCAGAGTCGCAAACAGCTAGAATGAGCCTGTGCGGCTGGCATTGGCCCAGATCAACCCGGTCGTCGGAGATCTCGAAGGGAACCGGGAGCTGATCCTCGAGCGGCTCTCGGAGGCCCGGTCGAATTCCGCCGACGTCGTCGTCTTCCCGGAGCTGGCCGTCACCGGCTACCCGCCGGAGGACCTCTTGCTCCGCCCCGGGTTCATCCGTGCCGCCGAGGAATCGGTCGAGCAGATCGCACTCGAGACGCGGGGTACGACAGTCCTCGTCGGGGGGCCCCACTTCGACCGGGATCTCTACAACGCGTGCTACGTCCTCTCGGGCGGTGAGGTCAAGGCGATCTACAGGAAGCGCTTCCTCCCGAATTACGGCGTCTTCGACGAAGACCGGTACTTCGCACCCGGTCGAGACCTCGTCCTCCTCGAGCACGGCAAGACGCTCATCGGCCCGACCGTCTGCGAGGACATGTGGCAGCCGGGGCCACCCGCGACGGATCTTGCGCTCGCCGGTGCGGAGCTGCTCGTCAACATCTCCGCCTCGCCGTTCTACGTCGGGCGCGACCGCGAGCGAGAGGAAATGTTCGTCACGCGCGCGCGCGACAACTCGTGCTTCGTTGCGTTCTGCAACGCCGTGGGCGGACAGGACGAGCTGATCTTCGACGGGCACTCTGTCGTCCTCGACGACGAGGGCAAGGTGATCGCACGCGCACCCGGATTCGAAGAGGCGCTGCTGTTCGCCGACATCGAGCCGCAGGAAGTGATCGGGCGGCGCTTGCGTGACGTTCGGCGTCGCGCGCTCGCGCGCGAGCGCGAGACGGTCCCGCCGGTGGACATCATCCACGTCGGCTCGCGCGGCCTTTCGCAGAACGGGAGCAAGGTCACCGTCGAAGTCGCGCCGTTCGTCGACGAGCTGGAGCAGATGCGGGGCGCCCTCGAGCTCGGGCTTCGCGACTACGTGAGGAAGAACGGCTTTCGCGAGGTCGTCGTCGGCGTCTCCGGCGGAATCGATTCCGCCGTGACCGCCGCACTCGCTGCGGAGGCGCTCGGGCCGGACCGCGTGCATTGCGTGTCGATGCCTTCGCGGTATTCGTCGGAAGAGACGCGGTCCGACGCGCGACGGCTCGCCGAGAGCCTCGGCTGTCCGTTCAGAGAGATTCCGATCGGCGCGATTGTCGACGGATTCGGCGAGGCACTCGCCGATGCTTTCGAGGGACGCGAGCCCGATCTTGCAGAGGAGAACATCCAGGCGCGCGCGCGCGGCGTCCTGCTCATGGCTCTCTCGAACAAGTTCGGCTGGATGCTCGTTGCAACGGGCAACAAGTCCGAGCTCTCGGTCGGCTACGCGACGCTCTACGGCGACATGGCGGGCGGCTTCGCGCTGCTGAAGGACGTGTACAAGACGGACGTCTTCCGCCTCGCGCGTTACCTCAACGAACGGGCCGGGCGCGAGCTCATCCCGACGTCGATCATCGAGCGCGCCCCGAGCGCCGAGCTACGTGACAACCAGCTCGACGAGCACTCACTCCCGCCGTACCCGAAGCTCGACGAAGTGCTCGAGCAATACGTCGAACACGATCGCACGCTCGAGGAGCTCTCCGCGGACGGCTTCGACCGCGACGTCGTCGAGCGCGCGGTCTCGATGGTCGACCGGGCGGAGTACAAGCGCCGTCAGGCGCCGCCGGGCGTGAAGATCCACCCGAAGGCATTCGGCCGCGACCGGCGAACGCCGATCACGAACCGCTGGCGCGGCTAGACGCGGCGGCGAGCTGACGAAACCAGCGCAGGCGCTCGTCCCAGGGCACCGCAGCGTTCGCCGGCGAGGTCGACGGCAGCACGAAGAGCTGCGTGTCGCCGAGCTTGCGCTCCTGCACGCCGAGCTCGGGCCGCTCGCCGAACGCACCGCGGTACGCCTCTTTGCCGACGAAGCCGATCCACGACGGCCGTAGCTCGTCTGCGATTCCCGCCAGCCGGTCGGCTGCTCCCTCGAAGTCCGCCTTGCGCAGATCCCCCGAGCCCGGCGTGGTGCGGGACGCGGCGTTCGTGACGCCGACGCCGTACGCGGGGAGCTGGAACTGCTCGGCAGGCTCGAGCAGGCGCGGCGTGAACCCGGCAGCGTGCAAGAGCCGCCAGAAGTCATTCCGCGGATTGGCGAAGTGCGCCGCCGCAGCTGCGGAGACGCGGCCGGGATTGATGCCGCAGAAGAGCACCCGCAGCTCGGGCGCCAGAACGTCGGGGATGGCCGACTCAGGCTGCTTCGGGCTCGGCGAGCTCGGCGGGGTCACGCGCTTCGAGGAATTCCTCGAAGCGGACCCGCAAGGCCTCGCCTTCGATCCCCAGCTCGCGTCGCGCACGGCGAGGCTCGAGTCTGACGAGCCGGACGGTCTCGTCCCAACCGCCATAACACCGGGCATAACATTCCGCCTCGCTGAGCGGCCGCAGTCTTCGCATGGGCGAACAGTACGCCGCCGTCCGGACGGTTCCTCCGCATCCCCGGGCAGGATAGGAACTGTGCCAACCGGGGCGAAGGAATTCCGCTACGCCGTCGCGCTCGATCGCGCGGGCCGGGTCACCGCCGACGGACACGCGTCGCTCGACCTCGACCCGGCGTGGACGCCGGAGCACCTGGTTCTCGCCGGCCTCGTGCGCTGCACTCTCCAGAGCCTGCGGTTCCACTCCGAGCGCGAGGGGATCGACTTCGTCGCCAGCGCAGCCGTCTCAGGGCTGGTTACGAGGCGTCCCGAAGACGGGCGTTATGCATTCGTCGACCTCGACGTCCAGCTCGATCTCGAGCTCGAGCCGGTGCCGCCGGGCGACGAGCTCGCCGCGTTGCTGGCCAAGGCCGAGCGGGACTGCTTCGTCGGCGCCTCGCTGAAGCCCTCACCGCGCTACCGCTGGCGCGTGAATGGAACCGCGTTCTAGCTTCGCTCGAGCGGTGACATGGTCAGACCGTAGTCGCGGAGCTGCTGCCAGTAGTGCTCGGCGACTTCCTTGTGCCCTGACCACACGATCGCGCGGCCGCTCGAGTGGATCCGGTCGGCAAACCGCAGGCCCTGGTCGTACGACACCTCGGGCAGCGTCGACGCGAGCGCGCTGGCGACTCCCTGAAAGGTGTTGTGGTTGTCGTTCAACACGATGACGTTCCACGGCGCGCCGAGACCGGTGCCCGTTCCCTGGTCGATGCGCTCTTTGGTCGCCGGGGCCATTACGCCAATCGTAGTAACGTCTCGAACAGTGTCCACCGTCACCTTCGACGTCGAGGCCGTCCGCGCGCGGTACTCGGCACTGCGCCAGCCGCTCGCCTTCTTCGACGGCCCCGGCGGCACCCAGGTGCCGGACGACGTGATCGAGGCGGTTTCGCGCTACTACCGCGAGTCGAATGCCAACGTGAGCGGCCCGTACGAGACGAGCCGCCGCACGGAGGCGCTCGTGACCCAGGCGCGTCTGACCGCCGGAGAGTTCCTCGGGTGCAGCCCGGACGAGGCCATCTTCGGCGCGAACATGACGACGCTCGCGTTCGCACTCACGCGCACTGCCGGGCGCGAGTGGCGCGCAGGCGACGAGATCATCGTCACCAAGCTCGACCACGATGCGAACGTGTCGCCCTGGCTCGAGCTGGCGCACGACAAGCAGCTCGAGGTCCGCTTCGTCGACATCAACGACGACACGACACTCGATCTCGCACATCTTGAGCGGCAGCTGAGCGACCGCACGCGAGTCGTCGCTTTCCCCGTCGCGTCGAACGCAGTCGGGACGCTCTCCGACGTCCGCCGCATCGTCGAGCTCGCGCACGATGCCGGCGCGCTTGCGTGGGCCGACGCCGTCCACTACGGGCCGCATGGGCCGATCGACGTCGGGGACTGGGGCGTCGACGTCTTGATCTGCTCGCCCTACAAGTTCTTCGGCCCGCACCTGGGCGTCGCCTTCGGGCGGGCGGAGCTGCTCGAGAGCTGGCGTCCATACAAGGTGCGGCCGGCGTCCGACACGCCGCTCGGCCACCGCTTCGAGACGGGAACGCTCCCGCACGAGCTGCTCGCGGGCTTCGTCGCCGCCGTGGAGTACATCGAGTCGATCGGCTGGGAGTCGATCCAGACGCACGAGCGCACGCTCGGCGAGCGCTTTCTCGCCGGTCTCCCGGACAAAGTCACGCTCTACGGGCTCCCGACGATGGAAGGCCGGGTTGCCACCTTCGCCTTCAACGTCGACGGCGTGCCGACGCGCGAGGCCGCGACGCGACTAGGCGACGCCGGCTTCGCGGTGTGGCAGGGGAACTACTACGCGGTCGAGGTGATGAAGCGCCTCGGCCTCGAAGACAGCGGCGGAGCCGTTCGAGCCGGCATCGTGCACTACAACACAGCCGACGAAGTCGACGGCCTGCTGGCCGCGGTCTCCGCGCTCTAGCGGGCGCCGGCCCAGCGCGACTCTGCGCTGGCCCGCGCGAAGCTGCGTGCCGCCCGCTCGTCCACCGTCAGCACGATCGGGCCGTGGATTATCAGGTGCTTGTCGGCACGCTCCTTGAGCAGATCGGTGTAGAAGCCGTGCACGAGCCACTCGCGCCCAGGCGCAACCGCGGCGCGCATGCGCAGCCGCACGAGCCCGGGTGCGAGCTCGTCGACCTCGTGGATGACGGGGCGCTGGACGAACGTCGTCGGGCCGACCGGCAGGATCGAGGACACGTGCTCGATGAGCACCTCGGCCGCCTCGCGGCTGCTGGCCACCAGCTCGACGTCGAACTCCTTGAGCCCGCCGGGCAGCACCCGAACCGCGGGGATCTGCGAGTTGTGGATGTTGATCACCTCGCCGTCGAGTGAGCGGAGCTTCGTCCGGCGGAGCGAGACCTCCTCGACGATGCCCTGCAGCTCCATCGTCGGGATCGCGATCGTGTCGCCGACGGAGTACCACTTCTCCGTGAACATGCTGAAGCCGGCGATGATGTCGACGAGCACGCGCTGGGCCGAGAACGCGACGAGGATCAGCACGAACGATGCGCCGGCGATCGTGCTCAGCCGGTCGAGCCCTCCGGTCAGCTGGGCGGCGGCGAAGACGACGGCCAGCGCAAAGGCGATGTAGGCGATGCCCGTCCGGATGACCCCCACGGTCGTCTCGCGGCGCTTCAGCTCGATGATCTTGGCCCGGAGGTCGCCGCTGGGAGCGTGGTGCCTCCGGTCGTACCAGGTCAGCCCCCTGCGGGCGATGAGGGCGCTCAGGCGCGACACGGCCCAGGCGGCCGCGAACAGGAAGAGGATGGTGAGGGCGGTGAGCATCTGTTACAACCTTTCGTTGAATCGAAGGTATCGACAGGGTTCCCGCTGTCACAAGCCCCCGCTCCGAATCTTTACCGCCACTTAACCCCATTGACCCCCGTCGAGCTCCTCCAGCACCTCATCCGGTTCGACACGACGAACCCGCCCGGGAACGAAGCCGAGTGCGTCGAGTTCGTGCGCGGCCTGCTCGACGAAGCGGGGGTCGAGAGCCGGCTCTATGCAAAAGATCCGGCTCGCCCGAATCTCGTCGCACGCCTGAGCGGCAAGGGACAGAGTCGGCCGCTCCTCCTCCAGGGGCACGTCGACGTCGTCACGACCACGGGCCAGGCCTGGGCACGACCGCCGTTCGGCGGTGACCTGGTGGACGGCGAGGTTTGGGGACGTGGCGCCGTCGACATGAAAGGCGCCGTCGCGATGTACGTCTCGGCGTTCCTGCGGGCGGCGCGGGGCGAGCTCGAGCTGCCGGGAGACGTGGTCCTCGTCGTCCTCAGCGACGAGGAGAACGGCGGCGACTACGGCGCGAAGTTCCTCGTCGAGGAGCATCCCGAGCTCTTCACCGGTATCCGGCATGCCCTTGGGGAGGCGGGTGGGATCTCCCAGGTGATCGCGGGCAAGCGCTTCTACCCGATCCAGCTCGGCGAGAAGCAGATCTGCTGGCTGAAGGCGACGGTGCGCGGCCGCGGAGGCCACGGGGCCATGATCCACCGTGACGGGACGATGGCTCGTCTCGCGCAGATGCTGCGTGACCTCGACCGCAAGCCGCTCCCGATCCACGTCACGCCGATCGTTCGCGACATGATCGAGGCGATTGCCGCGGAGCTGCCGCGGCCGAAGCGAGACCTCATGCTGACTCTGCTCAAGCCGGGAGTCGCCGGTCGTGTGCTCCCCCGCCTCGGGCCGAAGCTCCGCCCGATCGAGACGCTGCTCCGCAACACCGTCAACGCTACGATCGTCCGCGGCGGGGGGAAAGTGAACGTCATCCCGGCAGAGATCGAGCTCGAGCTCGACGGCCGCCTGCTTCCCGGCTTCACGCCCCATCAGCTGATCGCGGAGCTCCACGGGATCATCGGCGACGACATCGAGGTCGAGCTCGTCCGGCACGACCCCGGTCCCGCCGAGCCCGACCTCGGGCTCTTCGAGATGCTCGGCAGCGTGTTGCGGGAGCTCGATCCCGAAGGGATTCCGATGCCGCTGCTCCAGGGCGGCGTGACCGACGGCCGCTTCTTCTCGCAGCTCGGCATCCAGACGTACGGCTTCATGCCGATGCGACTCCCGGAGGAGTTCCCGGTCCTCGAGATCGTCCACGCCGCCGACGAGCGCGTGCCTGCGGCGGCAATCGAGTTCGGGACCGAGGCGGTCTCGAGCGCGTTGCAACGTTTCTGAGGAACGTCGCAGGGATGATCCCCCTCGGTAGCATCGCGGCGATGAGCGCCTTCAACCTCGAGCGGCTCGACAATGGACTGCGGATCCTGACCGCCCCGATGGACTCGGCGCAGTCGGTGACGTGCGCAATCATGCTCGCGGCCGGGTCGCGCTACGAGACCCCCGACACGAACGGCATCGCGCACTTCGCGGAGCACATGTTCTTCAAGGGGACGGAGCGGCGCCCGACGGCGCGCGACATCTCCATGGAGATCGACGCGATCGGCGGCGAATTCAACGCGTTCACGGGCAAGGAGTACACGGGCTACTACGTCAAGTGCGCCGCGGAGTCGCGCGATGTCGCACTCGACGTCCTCGTCGACATGCTCCGGCACTCCAAGTTCGACCCCGACGAGATCGAGCGCGAGAAGGGCGTGATCATCGAGGAGATGAACATGTACTACGACACGCCGCGCGACTTCATCGGCGGTGTGTACGAGGAGCTCCTCTACGGCGACCAGCCGCTCGGCTGGGACATCATCGGCCGCAAGGAGACAATTCGGAACGCGAGCCGCGACACGTTCAACGGCTACGTCGACCACTGGTACAGGCCGTCCCGCATGGTCCTCGGCGTCGGCGGGAAGATCGGTGACGACCTGCACGAACGCGCGCAGGAGCTGCTCGGCGACATGGCGGAGGCCGAGACCGGCCGGCCGGATCCGGTCAAGGTGGAACCAGACGGCCGGCCGCAGGTCAAGGTGCACACGAAGGCCTCGGACCAGGCGCACATCTGCCTCGGCGTCCACAGCTACCCGCTCGAGCATCCGGACCGCTACGTGCTGCAGGTGCTCTCCACCGTGCTCGGCGGCGGCATGTCATCACGGTTGTTCACCGAGGTTCGCGAGCGCCGCGGCCTCGCGTATTACGTCTACGGCCTCAACCACAGCTACACCGACGCAGGATCTCTCTACGCGCAGGCGGGAGTGGACATCAACCGCATCGACGACGCGGTGTCCACCGTGGCAGGTGAGTTGCAGAAGATCGCAACCGAGCCGGTCCCCTCCGACGAGCTCGAGAAAGCGAAGAGCTTCGCGAAGGGACGGTTCGTCCTGCAGCTCGAGACGTCCCAGGGACTGGTCATGTTCGGCCTGCGCCGCGAAGTTTTGGAGCACAGGACGCCCGACCCGGAGGAGATCCTCGAGGCGATCAGCAAGGTGACCGCCGAGGACGTCAATCGCGTCGCGCAGGACGTGATCGGGAAGCAGGGTGTGAATCTCGCGGTGATCGGGCCGTTCGACGATCCCGCGCGCTTCGAGAAGCTGCTCGCCTAGCGGTCAGTCTTCGCGGCTGTCGGTGGCCGCGCGATCCCTGATCTCCTCGACCACCGCGGGATCGGCGAGAGTGGTCGTGTCGCCGAGGGTCCGCTTTTCGGCGACGTCACGCAGCAGGCGCCGCATGATCTTGCCGCTGCGCGTCTTCGGCAATTCGGGCGTGAACACGATGTTCGCGGGCTTTGCGATCGGCCCGATCTTCTTGCCGACGTGGTTTCGCAGCTCCTCCAGCATCTCCAGTGAGCCCTCTTCGCCGCCCTTCAGGGTGACGTAGGCGACGATCGCCTGCCCCGTTCGCTCGTCGGCCCGGCCGCACACAGCGGCTTCGGCGACCTTCTGGTGATCGACGAGCGCGCTCTCGACCTCGATCGTCGAGATGCGATGCCCGGAGATGTTCATGACGTCATCGACTCGCCCGAGGAGCCAGTAGTCGCCGTCCTCGTCGATGCGCGCACCGTCGCCGGCGAAGTAGACGTTCTCGTACTTCGACCAGTACGTGTCGCGAAAGCGCTGGTCGTCCTTGTAGATTCCGCGCAGCATCGCCGGCCACGGACGCTTCAGCACGAGGTAACCGCCGCCGCCCGGGCCGACCTCCTCGCCGCTCTCGCTGAAGACCGCCGCTGCGACACCGGGGAACGGCTTCGTCGCCGAGCCGGGCTTCGTCGTCGTGACACCGGGAAGCGGCGTGATCATGATCATGCCCGTTTCCGTCTGCCACCAGGTGTCGACGATCGGCGTGCGGTTCCCGCCGATGTGCTCGCGGTACCAGATCCAGGCTTCGGGATTGATCGGCTCGCCGACGCTGCCGAGGAGGCGCAGCGACGACAGGTCGTGCCGCGCGGCATGTTCCGGCCCCCACTTCATGTGCGAACGGATCGCCGTCGGCGCGGTGTAGAGGATGTCGACCTTGTAGCGCTCGATGATCTCCCACCAGCGCTCTGCATTCGGATAGTTCGGAACGCCCTCGAAGATCACGCTGGTCGTCGCATTCGCCAGTGGGCCGTAGACGATGTAGCTGTGGCCCGTGACCCAGCCGACGTCGGCCGCACACCAGTACACCGAGTCGGGCTTGATGTCGAAGATGTAGTCGTGCGTCGTCGCGACACCCACGAGGTAGCCCGCGGTCGTGTGCACGATTCCCTTGGGCTTCGCGGTCGTCCCTGACGTGTAGAGCAGGTACAGGAGATCCTCCGCGTCCATCGGCTCACACGGAGCGGAGGCCGGGTCGTCGCTCTTGCCCTCCGTGAGCTCGTGCCACCAGACATCGCGCGTTTCTTCGAACGCGACCTCGTCGCCGGTGCGGCGGTGCACGACAACCTTCCGCACCCTGGGTGACTGAGCGACGGCTTCGTCCGCGTTGCGTTTGAGCGGCACCTTCTTGCCGGCGCGCCAACCCTCGTCCTGCGTGATCAGCACCTCGCACTCCATGTCGTTGAGCCGGTCCGACAGCGCCTCGGAGGAGAAACCGCCGAACACGACCGTGTGCGGCGCGCCAAGCCGCGCGCACGCCAGCATGGCGACCGGGAGCTCCGGGACCATGCTCATGTAGATCCCGACCGGCGTGCCTTTCTTCACGCCTAGCTCCTTGAGCCCGTTCGCGAAGCGGACGACGTCGCGCTGTAGGTCGGCGAACGTGATCGTGCGCCGCTCGTCCTCGGGCTCGCCTTCCCAGTAGTACGCGACCTTGTCGCCCTTGCCAGCGTCGACATGTCTGTCGACGCAGTTGAAGCAGACGTTCAGCTTGCCGCCGAGGTACCACTTGGCGTAGGGCGGCTCCCACTCGTAGAGCTTGGAGAAAGACTCGAACCAGGTGACGCGCGCACGGCCCTCCGTCTCCCAGAACTCCTCCCAGTCGCGCTCGTAGATGCCGGGCTGGGCGTTCGCCTGGCGCGCGAACTCGGGATCCGGTTCGTACCGACGCTCCTCGAGGAGCATCGTGTCGATCGTGTTGTTAGTCACGGAGCGAGGTCGTACGGGTAATCCGTGATCACCTCGTAGCCGTCCTTCGTGACGAGGACGAGGTCCTCGAGACGAAGGCCGCCGTACCCGGAGCGGTAGAGCCCGGGCTCGATCGTGATCACGTCGCCGGGAACGAGATCCTGGCCCGTCCGGCCCATCGACGGCAGCTCGTGCACCTCCAGGCCGACGCCGTGGCCGAGACCGTGGAAGAACCCGTCCTCGAGCACCTCGCCGGGGTCCTTGTTGAGCTGCGTCTTGTAGCCCGCGCCGTGGAAGATCTCGCAGACTCCCTCGTAGAGCGAGCGGCCGTTCACACCGGGTTTGACGCCGGCCGTCGAGGAGTCGAGCGCCTCCTTCACCAGCCGGTACCACTCCTTGACCTCGTCGGTCGGCTCGCCGACGACGTAGGTGCGGGTCATGTCTGCGTAGCACCCGGTTGCCTTGTCCTTCGGGAAGAGGTCGAAGACGATCGGCTCGTTCGGCAGGATCTGGCCGGAGCCCTGGTTGTGTCCGACGGCCGCCTGCGGGCCGTGCGCGACGATCATGTCGCTCACCTCCACCTCGTGGTCGGCGAAGACGTCCTCGATCACGCGCTTCAGCCGCTCGCTGGTGAGCGGTTCGCCGTCGACCTCGAGACCGGCGCCGTTCGGCCGAGCGCGGCGCAGCAGCTCGCGTGAAGCGTCGAGCGCGGCCTCGCACGCCTTCTGCGCCTTCCGGATGCCTCGTAGTTCAGTCTCGTTCTTGGAGCGGCGGCGGTTGTCGAAGAGATCGCGGTCGACGACGAGTTCGATCCCGTTCGCGCGCAGGTGGTCGGCGAGCCCGAGCGGAAAGGCCTCCGGGACGGTCGCCCGCTCGATGCCGAGCTCTCGGCAGCCCCGCAGCACGAGCTCGTTCTGGATCTCCCAGCCCTGCAGGCCCTGTGAGAAGAGCTCGTCGGCGTTGAGCTGCTCGAGCGGGACGATCTCGACTTCGGGAGCCTCTTCGCGAACCCGGGGGATCTCGAGCGAGTGCAGGACGACGACGCGGCGGTCGCCCTTCTCGACGTAGAGGAAGCTGTCGCCGACGGGAACCGGCACCTCGTGCCGGAGCTCGGGGCTGCGAACGCTGTCGCCGTAGATCAGGACGTCGGGCACGAGCGGATCCTAACGGCCCGGCTACTTCGGACAGCTTCCAGGGACTGTCCCTGGCACGTGTCCGTTCGCGGAGCGAACGGAGCGGTGCATAGACTCCGAAGGGTGAACGACGCGCTGCAGCGTGCTCAGCTGCTGATGGCGCAGTGGGACGACGAGCTGCGCAAGGAGCTGCCCGAGGGCGCCGACATCTTCGACGCCCATACACACCTCGGCACGGACATCGACGGCATGGTCGGGCTCTACGACGAGCTCGAGCGCGGGATGGACAAGTACGGCATCTCCCGCTGCTTCATGTTCTGCCTCGACGAGCCGGACCGGCATCCGGGCTTCCGGGCCGGAAACGACCGGACGATCGCATTCGCCGCGCGCTCGAACGGACGGATGATCCCGTTCGTCCGTCTCGACCTCGCCGAAGATCCGATCGGCGAGGCGACACGAGTCATCGACCTCGGCGCGCGGGGCATCAAGCTCCATCCCCGCGCGCAGAAGTTCCTTCTGAACGACGAGCGCCTCTCGCCGATCTTCGAGCTCGCGGCCGAGCGCAAGGTGCCGATCCTGATCCACGGGGGGCGCGGGCTCCCGCCGATCGCGGACGACCTGGGGCGCGTCGTCGACCGCTTCCCCGACGCACAGCTGATCGTCGCGCACGCCGGCATCGCCGACCTCGCTGCGCTCGCCGACCGGCTGGGAGGCAAGGCCGGGGTCTTCTTCGATACGTCGGTCTGGAGCCCGCTCGACCTGCTCGGCCTCTACCGGCTCGTCGGCCCCGAGCAGGTGGTGTACGCCTCCGACTATCCGTACGGCCAGCAGCCGGCATCGCTCCTGATCGCCCTGCGCACCGCGCGGCTGGCCCAGCTGAATGACGAGCAGGTTCGCGGAGTGCTTGCGGGCAATGCCAACGGAATTGCGAACGGCGAGCCTCCGGTTGAGCCGTCGGCGCCGAAGGGCACCGACACCTTCTCGCAGCCGATCGCGCTCGCGCGCATCCACCAGTACCTCTCGATGGCTACCCCGCTGCTCTGGACCCGGCAGCAGGACCACGTCGGAGTCCTCGGCCTTGCTCTCAACGCCTGCGACGACCGGGCCAACGGGCACCGCGACGAGCTCGAGCAGATCCGCGAGCTGCTGATCGCCGCGCAGGCGATGTGGTTGAGCTTGCCCGAAGACGGGGACGAGAGGGACCGGATGGCGCACACGCGGGCGACGTTCAGGCTGATCCACCTCGCCGACATCGTGGCGGTGACGAGCCCTGCCTGAGCTCAGGATCAACGGAGACGCCTATTCGGTCGAGGCGCCGGTCGGGCGCTCACTCGCCCAGGTCCTGCGCGAAGACCTCGGGCTCACCGGCACGAAGATCGCGTGCGGCGAGGGACACTGCGGTGCGTGCACCGTCCAGCTCGACGGTGTCCCGACGCTCTCGTGCATCACGCTCGTACACACCGTCGGTGATCGTGAGGTGACGACGATCGAAGGTCTTCGCGACCACCCGCTGATCGCTTCGTTCGTTCGCTCCGACGCCGTTCAGTGCGGGTTCTGCACGCCCGGACAGGTCGTCTCGGCAGCTGCGCTGGTCGGCGCGAACCCGAGCCCGTCCCAGGAAGAGATCCGGCACGCGATGTCCGGCAACATCTGCCGTTGCGGCACCTATCCGAAGATCGAGGAGGCCATCACCACGTGGCAAGACTGATCCGCACCGAAAAAGAAGTCGAGGGCCGCTACGAAGAAGTCTGGATCGTCGTCGACGAGGACGCGCTCGACCAGTGGCCGGCAGGACCTCTCACGACCGTCGGTCGAGGCGTTCCACGTGTGGACGGCACCGACAAGGCACGGGGCAACGCGCTGTTCACGGCCGACATCCAACTTCCTGGGATGCTGCACGCGGCGGTACTCAGAAGTCCGTACGCCCGCGCGCGAGTCACGTCGATCGACCTCGAGCCTGCGCGGAAGGCGCCCGGCGTACGGGCGGTGGTCGGACCTCCAGATCTCGACGCGCTCACCGACGAACCCGGGTACGTCGGACATGCAGTCGCAGCGGTCGCCGCCGACACCTTTGGGCAGGCGCAGGCAGCGCTCGAACAGATTGGCGTGCAGTGGGAAGTTCTCGAGCCGCTGCTCGATCCCGACGAGGCGGTGCGCCAGGAGTCCTTCGTCTCCGACGTCGCGCACTACGAGCGCGGCGACTTCGAACGTGGGCTCGCCGAGGCCGACGTGGTCGTCGAGGCCGAGTACAGGACGCAAGTCGTGCTGCACAACTCGATGGAGACGCATCAGGCCGTCTGCCACTGGGAGAACAACGGGATCACGATCTACATCTCGACGCAGTACATCTGGGGCATCCGCAGCGCGATGGCTGACAACCTCGGCCTCGCGCCGGACAAGGTGCGCGTCGTGTGCGAGGCGATGGGCGGAGGCTTCGGGGCGAAGAACAGCCCCGGCGACTACACGCCGATCGCCGCCGAGCTCGCGAAGAGAACGGGACAACCGGTCAAGTGCGCATTGACCCGGCGTGAGGAAAACGTCGCAGCGGGCAACCGCAACGCGACGATCCAGCGCCTGACCGCGGCGGCGAGGTCCGACGGAACGCTCGTCGCGCTCGGCGGCGACTTCGTCAACGCCATTGGCTTCTCCGGCTGGTCCGCCACAACCGAGGGCCCGATGAAGATGCTCTACGCGTGCGACAACGTGCGCACGACGCAGTACCCGGCGAAGCTCAACCTCCCGCCGATGGCCGCGTTCCGGGCTCCGGGTTTTGTCGAAGGCACGTTCGCGCTCGAGTGCCTCCTCGACGAGGTCGCCGCGAAGCTCGACATCGACCCGCTCGAGCTGCGGCGTCGGAACTACGCCGACTCCGACCGCACGGACGACCGGCCGTTCTCGTCGAAGAACCTCGCGGAGTGCTACCGCCGCGCGGAGCCGCACTGGGCGAAGCGCGACGAGGTCCGCGCTCGCAGCAATGGTCCGTGGAAGCACGGCATCGGTCTTGCCTCACAGATCTGGTACGGAGGCGGCGGCCCACCCTCGTATGCATGGATTCGCGTCGGCTCACACGGTCATGCGCAGGTCGTCACGGCCATGCAGGACATCGGCACGGGTTCGCGCACCGCGATGGCGCAGATCGCAGCGGAGGAGCTCGGGATTCCGTTCGAGCACGTGCAGGTCTCGCTCGGCGATTCCGCCCGCGGCCCGTTCGCCTCGATCTCCGCGGGCTCGTCGACCATCCCGTCGATGGGGCCCGCGGTTCGGTCCGCCGCCGCGGATGCCAAGCGGCAGATCATCGAGATCGCCGCGCAGAGGTTCCATCTCGAGGAGCGGGTGCTCGATCTCCGCGACGGCCAGATCGTCTCGGCGGACGGGGGCTCGTGGCCGCTCACCGAGGTCACCGGCTTGCTGGAGAGCGGGCAGATTCTCGGCAAGGGCGCGCGTGGGCCGAACCCCGCGGGCATGCAGGTGCTGACGTTCGGCGTTCAGGTCGCGGAAGTCGCGGTCGACGTCGAGACCGGCGAGGTTCGCGTCGACAAGATCGTCGCCATCCACGACGTCGGGCGAGTGATCAACACACTGGGCGCTCAGAGCCAGGTCGAGGGCGGGATCATCCAGGGGATCGGCCACACGCTGTCCGAGGAACGCATCGTCGACCCGGCGACGGGCTCGATCCTCACGCGCACGCTGGACTCGTACCGGATGCCGACGATCGCAGACGTCCCCGAGATCGTCACCGACCTCGTCGACGTGCCGGATCCGCACCTCACGAACCTCGGCTCCAAGGGTCTTGGCGAACCTCCGATCGTCCCGACCGCAGCGGCGATCGCGAATGCGATCCGCGATGCGACGGGCGCCGAGATTCGGTCACTCCCGATCACACGCGAAGAGATGCTTCAGGCCCTGCACGAGGCCGAGGCTCGCGAGAAGGAGCGACGTGGAGCTCCTGCAGCCGTCTAGCACCGATCAGGCGACCGGCGCGCTCGGAAACGGCTCGCGCGCCCTCGCGGGAGGAACGGAGCTCGTGCCGCTGCTCCGTGACGGGCTGGTGAAGGCCGAAACGCTCGTGCACATCAGCCACGTCGTCCCGCGCGGGATCGACGGAAATCGGATCGGCGCCGGCACGACGCTGGCGGAGCTCGAGGTGGATCCGCAGATCCCGCAGGTTCTCCGCGAGGCCGCTCGTCAGGCGGCGTCGCCGCAGCTCCGCTCGATGGGGACGATCGGCGGAAACCTCCTGCAGGCAACGCGCTGCTGGTACTGGCGGCTGGGCTTCGACTGCTGGCTCCACGGCGGCGAGCGCTGCTTCGCGAAGGACGGTGCGCACCGCGAGCACGCGGTCTTCGGCAACGAGCAATGCGCATCCGCGCATCCGTCCGACATCGCCGCCGCGCTCGTCGCTCTCGGAGCAACGTTGCACACGACGCAGCGAGAGCTTGGGGTTGCAGATCTCTACCGGTTACCGACGGCGGAGAACCGCGACGTCACGACTCTTGCGCCGGACGAGCTGATTCTCGAGCTCGAGGTCCCGCAACCGGAAGCGTCGACCTATCTGAAGGCGATGGACCGGAGGAAGTGGTCGTTCCCGATCGTCGGCGTCGCCGCTGCCCGGTTCGCCGGCGAGGTTCGGATTGCGCTGGCTGGGGTAGCTCCGATCCCCTGGACGCTCGACTCCACTGCGGCTCTCGAGGGCGCCACACCTCTTCCCGGCACGGCCTACAAGGTCGAGATCGCCGGCGCGCTCATCCGCCGCGCGCTTGCGGAGGTAGCCGAACCCACCCGTTAGGATCCCTGCCTCGGATGCGGCGCCGCTAACGTGACCGCGCTTTGACCTACCTCACGCGGCTGACGTTAGTCCTCACCGTCCTGGCGCTCGCGGCCTGCGGCGGGGGCGGCAAGGAGAACGCCAAGAGCACGGCGTGTCCGACGACGGGCAAGCAGGTCACGTTCCCGCTGCTGTCGAAGTCGACGCCGTACACCGTCGACGTGCTGACGAACTTCGGCTCGTTCGACATCCGGCTCGACGTCGAAGACTCGCCCTGCACCACCTCGTCGTTCGCAGCGCTCGTCCGCAAGAAGTTCTTCGACGGCACACGCTTCCACCGGATCGTCCCGGGATTCGTGATCCAGGGCGGCGATCCGACGGCGACCGGCCGAGGCGGCCCCGGTTACACGGTGAAAGACATTCCGCCGTCCAACTCGCTGTACACCAAAGGAGTGGTGGCGATGGCGAAGGCCGAGACCGAGCCTCGGGGCACGGCGGGCAGCCAGTTCTTCGTCGTGACCGGCGACGATGCCGGCCTGCCGCCCGACTACGCGATCCTCGGCGTCGTCACGAAGGGCCTGCCCGTCGTCGAGAAGATCGGGCGACTTGGCAACCGGGCCACGGAGCAGCCGACGAAGAAGGTGGTCGTGCTCCGCATGCTCGTCACGCCGTAGCCTGCGAAACGTGATCACCGCCGTCGTGCTCGCCGCCGGAGCAGCGACTCGCTTCGGCTCGCCGAAGCAGGCCGTCCTGCTCGAGCCGGTGCTCGAACGTGTCCGCGCCAGCTCGTCGATCGACGACGTCGTGGTCGTGCTCGGCGCCCACGAAGTCGACACGGATGCGACCAGCGTGCACTGCCCCGAATGGGAGCGAGGGCCCGGAGCCTCGCTCAGATGCGGGCTCGCGGCTCTGGGCGAGGACGTCGAGGCCGCAGTGGTCGTCCTCGGCGACGGGCCCGACCTCGATCCGCGGGCGATCGACCGGGTGGTCGACGCCTGGCGGCGGGGTGGCGACGACCGCGTGGCAGCCACCTACGGCGGCGTGCGCCTCCATCCCGTGCTGCTCGGCCGCGCTGCGTGGACGAACGTGCCGGACAAGGGCCTGCGGGGCCTCCCGGCGCGGCTTGTGCCCTGTGACGACCTCAAATCTCCAGGAGATGTGGATTTTGCCGATGAATTGGAAGGATGGCCGCCCCGGAAAGAAGAATGAGACACGGTATGGAGCTCGTTCACCCGCTCGAGCCAGACGGCGAGGAATCTCCGCTCGCCCGTGCCCGCCTCCACCGGCAGCTGACCGTCGAGGAGACGGCGAAGCGCGCGGGAATCACCGCCGAGGAAGTCCGCTGGCTCGAGGAAGGCCGCGTGTACCGCTTTCCGAGGCCCGACGATGCACTGATCGCCACCGCGCTCTATTCGACTGCGCTCGGGCTCGAGAACCGCGAGGCTCGCGAACTGGCCGGCCTCCCCGTGCCCCCGCAGCCGATCGAGCGCAACCCGGTCCCGCGGCTGCTCGTGATCGGCGGTCTCGTGATCGCGCTCGCCGTGTTCGCAGCCCTTCTCTTCATTCCGCGCTCGGGCGGAAAGAGAGCACAGACCGCGGCAGACATTCTGCCGCCGCCGTGGCGCGTCTCCGTGAACGTGCTGAACGGCAGCGGTGACATCAACTACACGCGCCAGGTCGCGAGCCGCATCGGTGCCTTCGGCTACACGATCAAGAAGGTAGGTCGTGCCGACAACTTCACGTATCCGCAGACAGCGGTGTACTTCCCACCTAAGTGCGACGGTGTCGCCCTCCGCCTCGCGAAGCAACTGGGTGTCGCCACGAAGCCGCTTCCCGGCGGCACCGGAGCCTGCCAGCTGTACGTGATCGTCGGGCCCGCGCGCGGGCCAGGCGAATAGCTACTGCAAAGGAGTGCGCAGGCCGGCGAGCTTTGTCTTGAGCTCGACGGTCATCGGCTCTTGCCCCGCCTTCCGCACGAACTGACGCACCTTCTCCTCGAAGCGGTAGCGCTTCCTGCAGTACGTGCACTCGTCCAGATGCGTCTCGGCTTCAGCGCGCTCCGTGTCGGTCAGGACGCGGTCCATGTACGGCTGCATCATCTCCTCGCAGTGCGCACAAGGATCGTAAGCCGTCATTCTCCGTCGCCTCCGACAGCGGACTCGGCCATGGCCTGCTTCAGGATACGCCTGCCGCGGTGCAAGCGCGACATCACGGTGCCGATCGGGATGTCGAGGATTTGGGCGGCATCGGCGTAGGTGAAGTCGCCGATGTCCACGAGGACGACGACGTCGCGGAAGTCGTGCGGCACCTCGGAGAGAGCACCGACAACGTCGTTCTGCGAGAGTCGCTCGACGACGCGGTCCTCATCGCTTCCACCCTCGCCGGCTGCCTCGAGCTTGTTGTAGAGGAAGTAGTCGCCTTCCTCGAGCGGCTGGAGGTCGGGTGTGCGCTGGATCTTGCGTCCACGATCGATGTTGAGGTTCGTGAGAATGCGAAGGAGCCACGCGCGAAGGTTCGTGCCCGGCTGGAACGATCGCCAGCTCCGGAATGCTCTAGCGTAGGTCTCTTGCATGAGGTCCTCCGCCTCTTCGCGGGAACCGACGAGATGGCGGGCCACCCGATAGACCTGGTCCGACAGTGCAAGAGCCTCCTCCTCGAAGCGCACGCGGTCGCGCGCATCAGTTGCCAGTCGCCTAGCGTCGGGCTCCCGCGTCGTCTCGCTCATGCCGGGCCACCCTACCAAGGCGTTCCTGGCGTAAACGTACGGTTATCCCCCGGCATTCCGAGCGGATGAATCCAATGGAGAGACGGCGCGTCAGACGGCTTCGAGCTCGCGAAACCCGCCGCGGGCCATCGCCTCGAGCAATGCCTCCCGCGATGTCCTTGCGTCGTCCCAGGTCACCGTGACGTGACCGAGCAGGTTCGCGTTCGCGGCTTCCAGGCCTTCGTGGCCTTCGAGCATCTTCGCGAGCCTCATCACGCAGCGCTCACAACGGACGCCGTTCACCTGAATGGTCTCGGTGACGAGTGGCACGCCGTTACGGTACCGAGCGCTCGACGAGGTCCGCGCAGACAGCGCGCAGCCCCTTCGCACGGCCGACCTCGAGCTGCCTGTCGGCTTCGCAGCTCCGGGGATCGAGGCCGTCCAGCGGGATCGGAAGCTCGCTGGCCAGCTCGGCGACCGTGAGTGCAACGTTCCGGTCCGGATGGATCAGCTTGCCGTGCGGACCGAAGCGCGATGCGGCCCAGCGATTCTGGTCGTACACACCTCGCTCACTCGGGTCGAACTCGCGCGGCGGAGCATCGAGCGCCCATTCGCAGAGCGCGCAGACGTAACGCACCAGCGCCGCGGCGCTCTGGATGGACGTCGCCTCGTCGGGCGCCCGGATCTCGAGGGTTCCGAAGCGCGGATGCAGACGGATGTCCCACCAGAAGCTCGTGTAGTCGCTCGCCACGCCGGACTCGGCCATCCGTCCGATGAACCGCTCCCACTCGGCGTAGTCGCGGAAGGCAGGCGGCGCTCCATGGCGCGGCAGCAACCCCAGCACCTCTGCGCGAATCGAGAGCATGCCTGTGTCCCGGCCTTCGAAGTACGGAGAGTTCGCGGACAGAGCGAGCACGACGGGCAACCAGGGGATGATCGTCTCCATGACCCGGAACGCAGCCTTCGCGTCTGGCATGCCGACGTGGACGTGCAGGCCGCTGACACCCTGCCGCCGCGCGGACGGGCCGGCGTACTCGACGAACTCGCGGTAGCGATCGACCGGGGCGATCTCTTGTTCGGAAGGAATGCTGGTCGGATACGAACCGGAGGCCGCGACGTCGTAACCGTTGCGCTGAGCAATCTCGCGCGCTGCGCGCCGTAACTCCACCAGGCGCTCGATCGCCTCGTCGGCGCTCTCGCTCGTCTCGGTCGCCAACTCCACGACCGATGCGTGCAGCTCGGTTTTCAGCGCGCCCGGCAGGCTGCGGCCGGAGGCCCCCGCAACGAGGACCTCGACGGCGGGCTCGAGCTGGAGTGTCTCCGCATCGAGGATCCAGAGCTCGTCCTCGACACCGACGGTCAAGGAGCGCCCGAAGTTCTGTTCGATCAACTCGCTCTGACGCCGTGGACCGGACCGCCGGCCGCTTCCCACGCGTAGTAGGACGCACTCGGGCCGTACGAATGCTCGTACTCGAGGATGCGCGGATTGCGACCGACCTCTTTCGCGCGCTGTGCGTGATGAAGGAGGTTCGGATCGTCCGCTTGTTCCCACACGAGTATCAGGTGAGCGGCGGTCATGAAGCCTGCAACGAACGTGCACCCCGCGGCCGGACAGGGGAAGGGGTTCGTCCGGACGCAGAACCAGCCGCTGTGGTCTGCCTCCTCGCCTCGCCACAGCTCTTCCTGCCAGCTGAGCTCCCCCTCGGCGAAAACGGCGTGCCCCGGCTCGATGCGGCCCTGCTCCACCGCGAAAAGGCTACCCGTCTGGACCGAGCCTCTTTCGGGCACTCTAGGAGAGGGTCCGGCAGCCTGCCCCGCAGCCGCAGTCGGGCCAGGCGTGGGGCGCGCCTCGTCGCGCGCCCCCCGGGCCCCTTTGTCGCCTGGCCCTCTAGGCGATCATGCTCGGCGCCACCCGCGGAATGCCTCGAGCAGCTTCTCCTCGAGCTCAGCCGGTAGCGCGAGCTGCACGCGGCCCGTGGTCTCGATCGTCCTACGCATCTGCTCGAGGTAGTTCCTGCAGCCACTGCAGGAAGCGAGATGCTGCTCGAAGCGCTCCCGATCCTCCGGAGACAGGCCGTCGTCGAGGTAGGCCGTAACCAGCTCCACGACCTGGTGACATGTGAGTTCTCGCTCCGACTTCATCTCATGTACTCCTCGAGGGTCTTTCGCACCTTCGCCCGCGCGCGGTGAAGAAGCACTCGTTGGTTTGTCTCGGTCAGGTCCAGGGCGTTACAAACTTCGTCGGAGGTGAAGCCCTGGATATCCCGCATAGTGATCACGGCCCGCTGCGCCGGCGGCAGCTCGTCGATCGCGCGCTCCACCACCGCGAGCGTCTCATCGGCGAGGAGCCGCCCTTCCGGTGCCCACGCCTGCGGTGGAGCGGCCCAGTGACCCGAAAAGCGCTCGCCCGAGCCGATGAAGCGGTCCGCGTCGACCGTCCCCTCGTCCCCGCCGTCGCCGAGCGAAGAGAACGGAACGCTGCGCGACTCGCGCACGCCTCGCGTCTTCGCCGTGTTGGCGACGATCCGATAGAGCCAGGTCTTGAGAGAAGAGCGTCCCTCGAACCGACCGATGCCTCTGAGCACGCCGACCCACGCTTCCGCCACGACGTCCTCTGCCACAGCGCGGCTCGACACGTACATCTCCGCGACGCGCAGCATCCCGGCGCCGTACATCTGCATCACAGTCGCGAAGGCTCCCTCGTCACCTGCGCGCAGCCCTTCGACGAGCAGTGCATCCTCCGGAGAGAGGAGTTGCGTCACCACACGACTGTAACGCCGTCGTTCGCGCCGAAGACAGGAGACAGATGACCGCCGACCACTATGACCTGATCGTCCTCGGTTCCGGCTCGGCCGCCCGCGACGGCGCCGGCAAGGCAGCACGCGAGTTCGGTGCGCGCGTCGCGCTCGTCGAGCATCGGCTGTGGGGCGGGTCGTGTCCGAACGTGGCCTGCCGCCCGACGAAGGCATACGTGGTCGCGGCGGAGCTCATGCACGACGTGCGCGAGCACGCGGCGGAGCGTGGGATCGATCTGCCGGACCCGAAGCTCGACCTCGCGCGCACGCGCACGTGGAAGGATTCGTTGCGCCGGGACCAGCAGAGCTGGGTGCAGGTGCTGACCGAAGCGGGCTACGGCGTCGTTCCCGGCACGGCGAGCTTTGTCGACGCGCAGACGGTGCGCGTCGGCAAACGCGAACTGAGCGGCGACAAGATCCTCGTCGCAACCGGCGGCCGCACGGCCGTCCCGCCGATTCCCGGGATCGAGGGCGTCGCGTGGCTCGACCATGTCACGGCGCTCGAGCTCGACGAGGTGCCGGAGTCGCTGCTCGTCGTCGGCGCGGGACCTGTCGGGCTCGAGTTCGCGCAGATCTTCGCGCGCTTCGGCTCGCGCATAACGATCGTGAACAGCGGCCCGCAGATCGCGGCACGCGCAGACCGGGAGGCGGCGAGCGAGCTGCAGGCGGCCCTCGAGGCCGAAGGAATCGAGGTTGTTTTAAGCGGCGGAGTGGACTCGCTCGCCTCGAGCCCGACCGGCAGGGTCGAGGCGAAACTGGGCAACCGTCTCATCGACGTGTCGCATGTGCTCCTGGCCTCGGGGCGTGTGCCGAACGTCGAGGAGCTGTCGCCCGAAACGATCGGGCTGGAGGTCGGTCGGGGTGGCATCGCGGTGGACGACCAGATGCGCACGAACGTCGCCGGGATCTGGGCTGCTGGAGACGTCGCTGGCGGGCCCTTACTCACGCCGATCGCTCAGTACCAGGCGCGCATCGCGGTCGAGGACATGTTCGGGAACGGTTCACGGCGCGCCGACTATTCGGTGCTGCCGACGGCGATCTTCACCGACCCGGAGCTCGGCGGCGTAGGCCTCAGCGAGGCTGAGGCTTCGGAGCAGGGCCACGACTTCGACGTCGTGACGCATCCATTGCCGTCGCTCACGCGAGCGCAGTACACACGCGCAAGGCACGGCATCTTCAAGATCGTGTTCGACCGCAAGAGTCGTCGTGTGCTCGGTGTCCACGTCGTCTCGCGAGGAGCGAGCGACATCGTCGGCAGCCTCGCTCCCGCATTGACGCTCGGCGTCACAGTGGACGACCTCGCGTACATGCATCACGTCTATCCGAGCTACAGCGAGGGCCTGAAAGCCGCCGCCGAGAAAGCACTAAAGAGCTCGACGAGCGAAGCGAAGTCCTAACTATTGCCCTGAGAAAGTGCGGAGCACTTTCTCAGGAGAAAATGGCGAGAGGCCCGGGCAGGCGTTCGGGCCTCTCGCTCTGCGCTCCCGCGCGCCGTGCTGGCCTACGGCTCCGGCGGAAGCAGGCCCCCAGGGGTTCGGGGCCAGTCGGGACGGCGTCGTTCGAGCCTCACGGCTGCCGTCCAAGCTTGACGTTGACGTGAATGTGCTTCGAGTCGCGGACGACCTCGAGGTCGATGTGGTCGCCCGGCTTCTTCGATCCAATGAGATCGACGAGAGTCTCGATGGAAGGAACAGGCCTGCCGTCGACTTTGACGATCACGTCGCCTCCGGCAGGCCAGCTCTCCCCCTCGACTGTGACCTGGTTCGTCGCCGCCTTGAGGGCGGCCTTCGCAGCACCGCTGCCCGGCCGCACGGAGGCGACGAGCACGCCGCTCGTCACGGGCAGGTGGAAAAGGCGCGCGATGTTCGGCTGCAGCGTCTTCCCTTCGATCCCGAGGAAGGGATGCTCGACCTTGCCTTGCTTGATCAGCTCGGCGACGACGTCCCTGACGGTGTTGATCGGGATCGCGAACCCGATGCCGACGTTGCCCTGGCTCTGGCCACCGGTCTCGATCTGCGCGTTGACCCCGATCACCTGGCCCTCCGCGTTCAGCAGCGGGCCGCCCGAGTTGCCGTGGTTCAGCGCGGCGTCGGTCTGGATCACGTGTGAGATCGAGAGCTGATTCGGTGCCTCGATCCGGCGCTGGACGGCGCTGACGATTCCTGCGGTGACAGAGCGGTCGAGGCCGAACGGGTTCCCGATGGCGATTACCTGGTCGCCGACCCGAACAAAGTCGGAGTTGCCGAGCGGCAGCGACTTGAGTGCGCGCGACTTGACCTTGACCTGCAGCACTGCGATGTCGGTGGACGGATCGACCCCGACCACCTTCGCCTTGTAGCGCTCGTTGTTCGAAAAGCTGACTTGGATCGTGCTCGCGCCGCGGACGACGTGGTAATTCGTCACGACGTGGCCGGCTTTGTCGATCACGAAGCCGGAGCCGAGCGCACGCTGCGTCTGGCTCCCGCCGAAGGGATTGCCGAAGAAGTCCGTGGACTGTTGGACGCGTGACGTCGTCTCGATGTGCACCACGCCCGGAGCCGACGCGCGGTAGATCTCGTTGATCGACATCCGCTTGGCCTGCTGGAAGGCCGCCGGGGCCGGCGAGCTCGGCGCCACCTCCTCTCGGATGATCGTCGTGTGATCACCGAGCTTCCCCAACGCGGCCGCGCCGCCGAGCGCAAGGCCGCCACCGAGCAAGGCAATGGCGAAAAGCACGGCGGCGCGGCTCCCTAGGTGGAGGGTGCGATGCACAGCTCCGTTCTATCGGCGTCCCGCTTAACGCACGGTTGTGGTCCGTTAAGGCACGGTTAAGGCTCCTGGGCTTGTTTGTCGGACCCTGAGGCGGTAGAGAGTGGGCCGATGGATCTCGTTGTAGGGCCCATAGAGCTCGATCTCGTGAGGCTCGAGGCCCACATCGTCGGCGATCTCAGCGATCGACCGTAGCGTCGCCTGCTGCGCGATCTCGAGACTGGAGGGCAAGTGGTCTCTAAGGAAAGTCAGTGGGAGACCGCCGCAGCGACGAGCTCGGAGACAAGGGTATCGCCTCTCTGAACAAGAGATGCTCGAGCGGCGAGAATGTCCTAGACGCGAACTCCAGGAAGGATGGGAAGCATGGCGAACGTCCTCTGCGTTCTCTACGACGATCCCGTCGACGGGTATCCGCCGACATACGCGCGTGACGACGTCCCGAAGATCGAGAGCTACTACGACGGCCAGACCACGCCGACTCCCGAGGGAATCGACTTCACGCCGGGGGAGTTGCTCGGGAGCGTTTCGGGCGAGCTCGGGCTCCGGAAATTCCTCGAGGAGCGCGGGCACAAACTCATCGTGACCTCTGACAAGGACGGGCCCGACTCGGTCTTCGAACGTGAGCTCCCGGACGCGGAGGTCGTGATCTCACAGCCCTTCTGGCCCGCGTATCTGACCGCGGAGCGGATCGCCAAGGCGCCGAACCTCAAGCTGGCGCTGACGGCCGGAATCGGGTCGGACCACGTCGACCTCCAGGCGGCGATCGACCGCGGGATCACGGTCACGGAGGTCACCTACTCCAACAGCATCAGCGTCTCCGAGCACGTGGTGATGGTGATCCTCACGCTCGTGCGCAACTACCTGCCCGCCCACCAGTGGGTTCTCGACGGAGGCTGGAACATCGCCGACTGCGTGTCTCGGTCCTACGACCTGGAGGGAATGCAGGTCGGCACCGTGGCCGCGGGGCGAATCGGCTCGGCCGTGCTGCGACGGCTAAAGCCGTTCGAAGTTGGGCTGCACTACACCGACAAGCACCGCCTTCCGACCGAGGTCGAGGAGGAGCTGGGCGTCACGTATCACCCGGACGTCGAGTCGCTGGTTCGTGTGTGCGACGTGGTGACGATCAATGCGCCTCTGCATCCGGAGACCGAGCACCTCTTCAACGACGAGTTGATCAGCAAGATGAAGCGCGGCGCGTACATCGTGAACACTGCGCGCGGCAAAATCTGCGATCGAGATGCGATCGCGCGGGCATGCGAGAGCGGACAACTCGCGGGCTACGCAGGCGACGTCTGGTTTCCCCAGCCCGCCCCGCAGGATCATCCCTGGCGGGCGATGCCGCACCACGGCATGACTCCACACAACTCCGGCACGAGCCTTTCGGCCCAGACCCGGTATGCCGCCGGCGTTCGCGAAATCCTCGAGTGCTGGCTCGACGGCCGCCCGATCAGGGAGGAGTACCTGATCGTCGACGGCGGCAAGCTCGCCGGGGCCGGCGCCCATTCCTATAGCGCCGGCGATGCAACGGGCGGCTCGGAAGAGGCCGCGCGGTTTGGTGCCCGATGAGGTGACGCGGCGAAGCAAGGCAATTGGCCTCCTTTATCCTCCAGGAGCCGATCGAAAGGTTCCTTGATCGGATCGCCTCGGCTGAGCCCGCACCGGCCGGCGGCTCCGTCGCCGCGGTAGCCGTCGCTACCACGCAGGCAGGGCATCCGCGGCAGATCCCAGATACACCTCGGTTCCGCAGCGGGAACGCGCAGAGGGGCGAGGCCAGCCGGCCGTCACGAGGTGACCAAAGCTCGCAAAGAGCGGGCTTTTGCCCTCGTTTAAACCGCCTTTACACCGCTCTAAAGAGCGCTTCCTAGGGTAGGAGGCGCCAAATCGCCCGACACCCAATCTGTGAGGGGGAATCCACATGAGTCTGATCAAGAGGTTCAGGCCGTCGCCTGCGATGGTCATCGGCTGCCTCGCGCTGCTGCTGACACTCGGCGGCACCGGCTATGCAGCCAGCCAGGCGCTGCCACGGAACAGCGTGACGAGCGTCCAGGTGAAGGATCGCTCGCTGCTGGCGCGTGACTTCAAGGCGGGGCAGCTCCCGCGCGGCCCCGCCGGTCCCGCAGGTGCGGCAGGCCCCGCCGGCCCGCAAGGTCCAGCAGGCCCCGCCGGAACCGGCGGCACCGCCGCGATCAAGTGGGCGCTAGTCCGCCCCGACGGCGGCATCGCCGCTCAGTCCGGCGGTATCACGCTCGCCGCCAAGCCGAGTGGCGGGACGTACATCCTCAGCTTCGGCAGCGCGGTCACCGGGAAGGTGATCCTCGCGTCCGGCGGCTATGCAGGCGACGCCGGGGACCAGCGCGGGGAGACGACCGCAGGCCCGTGCGGTGGCGGCACCGAAGGACGAACGTGCACGGTTTCCGACTCCACGAGCAGCGTGTTCGTGCAGACCCGCAACAGCGCTGGCGATCCGTCGGACCACTCGTTCTACGTCGCGGTCTTCGGCTAGGAGCAGTATGCGGCCGCGGCTCGTCGAGAGCCGTGGCCGCAACCTCCGCCACAATGGCGGCATGAGGGTCTCGGCGAAAGCGGATTACGCACTGCGGGCGGTGATCGAGCTCGCAGCGTCGGGAGACGGCCCGGTCAAGGGTGAGCGGATCGCACAGACACAGGAGATCCCGCTCAAGTTCCTCGAGAACATCCTCGGAGATCTCCGCCATGCCGGAGTCGTCCGCAGCCAGCGTGGCGTCGACGGCGGGTACTGGCTCGCGCGGCCGGCGGAGGAGATCACGGTCGCCGAAGTGATCCGCGGCGTGGAGGGCCCCATCGCGAACGTGCGCGGCGTCGGCCCCGAGCAGGTCGAGTACGCGGGCTCCGCGGAACGCCTACGCGAAGTCTGGATCGCCGTGCGCGCGAACCTGCGCGCCGTGCTCGAACAGGTCACGATCGCCGATCTGGCGCGCGGTGAGCTGCCGGTCTCGATCGAGGAGCTGGCGGCCGACCCGGACGCCTGGCAACCGCACTAGTCGGCGAAGATGGTCTGCCGCATCGGGCGGACGTAGACGATCTGCCCCGCCTGCAGCTCCAGCCCTTCGACCTGTTCACGGGTCAGCTGCGCAGAAAGCGTCTCGCCGTCGTCGCGCACGAGCTCGACGCGCACCTCGAAGCCGAGATGAACGAGGCGCTGCACCATCGCTTCCTGCGTGGAGCCGTTGGGCTCGAGCAGGAGCTCGACGTCGTGTGGGCGGATGAACGTGTCACCCAGGCGGTTGACGGGGCCGACGAACGACATGACGAACTCGTTGGCCGGATTGTCATAGAGCTCGCGCGGCGCGGCCGTCTGCTCGATGTGACCGGCATTCATGACGACGACGCAGTCGGCGACCTCCATCGCCTCCTCTTGATCGTGCGTGACGATCACCGTCGTCGTGTGCGTCTCGTCGTGGAGCCGACGAAGCCAGAGACGTAGTTCCTTCCGCACGCGTGCATCGAGCGCGCCGAAC
>Ga0307308_10000061_pt1 | contig 29379 bp, 25 predicted proteins | sample ER_DNA_195_FD_194501 | JGI IMG/M metagenome (GOLD analysis project Ga0307308, IMG submission 194501) | Bulk soil microbial communities from the East River watershed near Crested Butte, Colorado, United States - ER_DNA_195 | ecosystem: Environmental > Terrestrial > Soil > Floodplain | place...
GACCGCCTCGCCGTCTTCGACCGCGGCCGCATCGAGCAGATCGGCTCGCCGGCCGAGGTGTACGAGAATCCCGCGAATGCGTTCGTGGCGGGCTTCGTCGGCGTCTCGAACGTGGTCGAACGCGGCAGCAGGCGCTTCGCGGTGAGGCCCGAGAAGATCCACATGACCGAAGCCGGAGCCGGCGCCAAAGGCGGCGAGAACGCCGAAACGGGCCGTATCCGGGACGTCGTCTACGCCGGCATGGTGACCCGCTACGTGGTCGAGCTCGACGGTGGCGGCGAGCTGCAGGTCGTCCGGCAGAACCTCGAGACCTCCTCGGCCCAGGCGCTCGACGCCAAGGGCAGGGCGGTCCTCCTCGAGTGGCGTCCAGAACACCAACTCGAGATCGACAGCGGGAGCGAGACGGAAGGAGAACGATGAGCAAGGCAAGGACACGGGTCCTCGGGTGGGGTGCGCTCGCGCTCCTGGTCGGGGCGCTGGCGATCGTCGCCGCGGGCTGCGGTGGCAGCTCGAAGAAGTCGTCGGGCTCGGAGGGCTCGGGCTCCGGGCTGCCGACCTCGATCGGCAAGGGCGAAGGCGCGCTCAACCTGATCGAGTGGCCGGGCTACGCGCAGGCGAGCTGGCGCAAGCCGTTCGAGCAGCAGACGGGTTGCAAGATCCATCTCAAGGACGCCGGCTCGTCGAACCAGATGGTCGCGCTGATGCGCACCGGCGGCGGCGGCGGGGGCGGGCAGTACGACATGGTCTCGGCCTCCGGCGACGCGACGCTGCGCCTGATCTACGGCGGTGACGTGCGGCCGGTGAACGTCAACCTGATCCCGGGCTGGAAGGACTTCATCCAGGAGCTGAAGTCGCCGGCGCACAACACTGTGAAGGGCGTCCACTACGGCGTCTCGCTGCAGTGGGGTCCCAACACCCTGCTCTACAACACGCAGAAGGTGAAGCCGGCACCGACGTCGTGGGCGTCCCTTTACGACCCGGCGAACAAGGGCAAGATCACCGTCCCGGGCAACCCGATCCAGATCGCCGACGCAGCGCTGTTCCTGTCGAAGGAGCGGCCGAACCTCGGGATCAAGGATCCCTACGAGCTGACGAAGCAGCAGTTCGACGCGGTGGTGGCGCTGCTGAAGGAGCAGAAGCCGCTCGTCAAGACCTACTGGGGCTTCGCCTCGGACGAGATCACGGCGTTCAAGAACGGTGACGTGACGATGGGCGCGGCGTGGCCGTACCAGACGCTCACGCTCCAGGCCGACAAGGTCCCGGTCAAGGAGATCATCCCGAAGGAAGGGGCGACCGGCTGGGCCGACACGTGGATGATCGCCAAGAAGGCCAAGCACCCGAACTGCGCCTACCTCTGGATGAAGTGGGTCTCGACGCCGAAGGTGCAGGCCCAGCAGGCGCTCGGCTTCGGCGAGACCCCCGCGAACACGAAGGCGTGCCCGTTCATGGACAAGATCCAGGCCGGCTCGTGCGCCAAGTACCACGCGAACGCGCCGGAGGCGTACTTCAAGTCGATCAAGTTCTGGAAGACGCCGGTCGCCGATTGCGGCAACGGCAAGAAGGACTGCATCGACTACGGCCAGTGGCAATCGGCGTGGACGCAGATCACGGGCTGAGGCGTCGCTTGCGATGCCGACCAAGAGAGGCTGCGCCGGCTTTGCCGGCGCAGCCGATTGACGACGGTGGCTGAGCTGGCTGAGGCGGGCCTTCCCCTGCGGAGGGCCCGCCTCCGCCTCTCGACGCTCTTCTGGCGGCGCCCCTGGCTGAAGGCGCTCGCGCTCCTGGCCCTGCCGCTGGCGGGGTTCGTGATCGTCTACGTCGGCGCGCTCGTCGCGCTCTTCGTCTCCGCGTTCTGGCAGATCAACGACTTCACGGCAAAGGTCGAGCACGTCTGGACGCTCGACAACTTCAGCACGCTGATCCACGACAGCGTCTACCGGCGGATCGCGCTGCGGACGATCGGGCTCGGCGCCGCGGTGACGCTCACCGACGCGTTGCTGGCCTTTCCGCTGGCCTACTTCATGGCTCGGCTCGCGGGCGGGAAGACGCGGGCGTTCCTGTTCGTGCTCGTCCTCATGCCGTTGTGGTCCAGCTATCTCGTCCGCATCTACGCCTGGCGGACGATCCTCGCGCATGACGGCGCGCTCAACTGGTCGCTGAACAAGATCGGACTGCCGGACATCGGGCTGCTCTACACGAACTGGGGCATGTGGATCGTGTTCTCGTACGTCTGGCTGCCGTTCATGATCCTGCCGGTCTACGCGGCCCTCGAGCGGATTCCGGACAACTACCTCGAGGCGTCGGCGGATCTCGGCGGCCGCGGCTGGCGAACCCTGCGAAGCGTCATCCTGCCGCTGGCGTTGCCGGGCCTCGTCGCGGGCTCGATCTTCACGTTCTCCTTGACTCTGGGCGACTTCATCACGCCGCTGCTCGTCGGCGGCTCGAGCTCGAGCTTCATCGGCAACGTCGTCGAGGAGCAGGTCGGCCAGCCGAACGTTCCCTTCGCGGCGGCGTTCGCGACGGTGCCCGTGGTCGTGATGGGCTTCTACCTCCTGATCGCGCGCCGCCTGGGCGCCTTCGAGGCGCTCTGATGGAGACTCGGGCCACGCGAATCGGGCTCCGGGTTGCGACCGTGCTGGTGATCGCGTTCCTCTGGATTCCGCTGCTGATCATCATGCTCTACGCGTTCAACAGCTCGAGCATCCAGAGCTGGCCGATCTCGAACTACACGTTCCACTGGTTCAGCGACGCGTGGCACGACGGGGACGTCCGCTCGGCCCTGTGGCTTTCCGTGCGCGTCGGGTTGCTGGCGACGGCGATCGCGCTCGTGCTCGGGTCGGCGGCGGCGTTCGCGATCCACCGCTTCCGCTTCTTCGGGCGCGAGTCGGTCTCGTTCCTGCTGCTTCTGCCCCTCGCGCTGCCCGGGATCATCACCGGGATGGCGCTCAACTCGGCGTACGTCTTCGCCGGGGTGTCGTTCTCGATTTGGACGATCGTGACCGGGCACGCGACCTTCTGCGTGGTCGTCGTCTACAACAACGTGCTCGCGCGGCTGCGGCGCAGCTCACCGTCGCTGATCGAGGCCTCGATGGACCTCGGAGCCGACGGCTGGCAGACCTTCCGCTTCGTCGTCTGGCCGGTGCTGTCGACGGCGCTGATCGCGGGCGGGCTACTCGCGTTCGCGCTCTCGTTCGACGAGGTGATCGTGACGACGTTCACCGCCGGCGCCCAGACGACGCTGCCGATCTTCATCCTCGACAAGATCCAGCGCGGCCAGCAGCTGCCGATCGTGAACGCCGTTGTCTTCGTGGTCATCGTCGCGACGGTGATCCCGGTGGTCATCTCGCAGCGGCTGACCCAGGAGTCCGGGCTGCTGCGGCGGCGCTGAGGCGCCGCTTGCGGTGCCGTCATCAGGATGCACGGCTTTGCCGGGCATCCGTCTGAACTGACCGGTCGAAAAAGTTTGGGTCATCGCAGCGGCGGTAGGCTCTCTCTGAGCGACCGGAGGTGTGGCAATGAGCGTGACGGTTTCCCAGCACAAGAACTTCGTCGGGGGCGAGTGGGTCGATGCCGTCGAGGGCGGCACGATGGAGGTCGTCAATCCCGCCACGGGCGAGACGATCGCCGAGGTCCCGAGCGGCACTCAGGCCGACGTCGACCGCGCCGTCGAGGCGGCAAAGAAGGCGCTGCCCGAGTGGCTCGAGACTACTCCGGGCGAGCGCCAGGAGGCGATGCTGAAGCTCGCCGACGCGATCGACGAGCACACGGACGAGCTCGCCGAGCTCGAGTCGCAGAACGTCGGCAAGCCGCTCTCGTACGCGAAGGACGAGATGCCGGTCTGTGCGGACAACATCCGCTTCTTCGCGGGCGCAGCGCGCCTGCTGGAGGGCAAGTCTGCCGGCGAATACATGCGCGGCTACACCTCGATGCTGCGACGCGAGCCGCTCGGGATCGTCGGCGGGATCGCGCCCTGGAACTACCCGCTGATGATGGCCGTCTGGAAGCTCGCGCCCGCGCTTGCCGCGGGGAACGTGCAGGTGCTGAAGCCGTCCGAGCAGACGCCGCTGACGACGCTCCGGTTCGCCGAGCTCGCCGGGGAGATCCTCCCGGCCGGCGTGCTGAACGTGATCACCGGCGACGGCGAGCCGGTCGGGGCGGGGATCGTGCGGCACAAGGACGTGCGCCTGGTCTCGCTGACCGGCGACGTGGCGACCGGCAAGGAGATCGCGCGGGCCGCCTCAGACACGCTGAAGCGGGTGCACCTCGAGCTGGGCGGGAAGGCGCCGGTGATCGTCTTCGACGACGCCGACCCGGCTGCGGTGGCGGAGGGGATCAAGATCGCCGGCTACTGGAACTCTGGGCAGGACTGCACGGCCGCGTCGCGCGTCGTGGCGGGCCCCGGGATCTACTCGAAGCTGCTCGACGAGCTCGTGCCGGCGGTCGAGTCGCTGCACGTGGGCGATCCGGCCGAGGGCGACGACGTCGAGATGGGACCGGTCATTTCGAAGGCGCAGCAGGAGCGCGTGCTCGGGTTCCTCGACCGCGCGAAGGGCGCGAAGGTTTTGACCGGCGGCGGGACGAACGGCGACCGTGGCTTCTTCGTCAAGCCGACGGTGATCACCGACGTCGGCCAGGAGGACGAGATCGTCCAGCGAGAGGTCTTCGGGCCGGTCGTGACGGTCCAGAAGTTCGAGGGCGACGACGAGGCGCTCGCGTGGGCGAACGACGTCGACTACGGGCTCGCGGCCTCGGTCTGGACGCGTGACATCGGGCGAGCGCTGAACGCGGCGCGCAAGCTCCAGTTCGGGACCGTCTGGATCAACGACCACATCCCGCTGGTCTCGGAGATGCCGCACGGCGGCTACAAGCAGTCGGGCTACGGCAAGGACCTGAGCGCGTACTCGCTCGAGGACTACACGCAGATCAAGCACGTGATGGCCAAGATCGACTGACGAGCGCGTGAGTCTGCGCGTCGCCTGGATCTCGCATTGCCCGGTCAAGGGCCTCGCGGTCCGGCGGCTCGACCAGTGCGAACTGACGCCTGCCGGAATTGCGGGAGACCGGGAGTTCTTTCTCGTCGACGAGAACGACCGGCTCGTGAACAGCAAAGGGCTCGGCGTCCTCCAGCAGATCGTTCCGCGTTACGACAGCGAAGCGGGCTCGTTGACGCTCACGTTTCCCGACGGGACGACGGTCTCTCAGGGAGTCAGCTTCGACGGCTCGCTCAGCGCGCGGTTCTGGAGGGAAACCGTCGAGGTCCGCGTGGTCGACGGACCATGGAGCGAAGCGATCTCCGACTACGCCGGCCGCGCCCTTCGGCTCGTTGGAGCCTCGGGGCCGGCGCCGGATCGCAGGCGCAGTGGCGCGGCGACGCTGCTCGGGACCGGCTCTCTCGAGGCACTCGCGCGAATCCTCGGCGTGGACGAGGTCGACGAGCGGCGCTTTCGCATGAACTTCGGCATCGACGGCCTTGGCGAGCACCAGGAAGACGAGTGGCTCGGCCGTCGCGTCCGGCTCGGAGACGCGGTCGTCGTGCCGCAGGGGAACGTCGGCCGCTGTGCGGTCACTACCCAGGACCCCGACTCCGGTGCGCCTGACCTTGACACGCTGAAGGCGCTGGCGGCATATCGGCGCGTTGTCGAAACGACGGAGCCGCTGCCGTTCGGCGTCTATGCGGCAGTCGCGCACCCCGGCCGGGTCCGCGTGGGCGATACGGTCGAGTTGGCCTGACGCTCGCTCGTTGCCTGCGAATCAGGCCCGGTGTCAGGTCTTGCATTCCGACAAACCTGTCGCTCCGAGAGAGATTTGCGTGATTGCAAGACCTGACACCGGGCGGGTCTCGATTGACGCAATGCGAGCCGGTCTGGTCTAATCGCCTCGCATTGCGCAGCGACCGGGACGCGGCACGGCGTGGGGCAGTCAGCCTGCCGCGCCACGTGGACGCCGTCGACAAGGCGATCATCGAGGCGCTCCAGAAGAACGGCCGCGAGGCCTTCCGCCGCATCGCCGCCGAGGTCGGCGTCTCGGAAGCGACCATCCGCGCCCGCTACGCGCGGCTCTGCGAGGACAACATCCTCCAGGTCACCGGGATCACGAACCCGCTCGGCCTCGGCTTCGACGCGCAGGCGATGGTCGGAGTCCGCACCACGGGCTCCCCCGGGCCCGTCGCCGACGAGATCGCTAAGTGGGACGAGGCCGACTACGTCGTCGTCACCGCGGGCCAGTTCGACCTCCTGGTCGAGCTCGTCTGCGAGGACCGTCGCCACCTCCTCGACGTGACGAACCGGATCCGCGGGCTCGACGGCGTCGTCTCGACCGAGAGCTTCCTGTACCTCGAGCTCTGGAAGCAGCTCTACGATTGGGGCGCCCGCGCCGGCGAAGAAGCGCTCGCGGAGGCCCGCTGATGGCGGTCGAGGCCCAGACTGAGCGCCAGACAGCGGCCACGTCCGCTACCGCGGATGTCCGGCTCGACGGCGTGACCAAGCAGTTCGACGACGTCACCGCGGTCGACGACATCTCGCTCGAGATCGAGCACGGCAGCTTCTTCGCGATGCTCGGCCCCTCCGGCTGCGGCAAGACGACGACGCTGCGGATGATCGGCGGCTTCGAGGAGCCGACCGCCGGGACGATCTACCTCGGCGAGGAGCCGGTCACCGGCAGGCCGCCGTACAAGCGCGACGTCAACACGGTCTTCCAGTCCTACGCGCTCTTCCCGCACCTCTCGATCTTCGAGAACATCGCGTTCGGCCTCCGGCGCCGGGGGGTACGCGGCCAGGACGCGCGCGGCCGAGTCACCGAGATCATGCGGCTCGTGGGCCTCTCCGGGATGGAACGGCGGAAGCCCCGTCAGCTCTCCGGCGGCCAGCAGCAGCGCGTCGCCCTCGCGCGCGCGCTGGTGAACAAGCCCCGCGTGCTGCTCCTCGATGAGCCGCTCGGCGCCCTCGACCTCAAGCTCCGCAAGCAGATGCAGCTCGAGTTGAAGGCGATCCAGCACGACGTCGGCATCACCTTCGTCCACGTCACGCACGACCAGGAAGAGGCGATGACGATGGCTGACCAGATCGCGATCATGAACGGCGGCAGGATCGAGCAGCTCGGTACCCCGGGCGACCTCTACGAGCACCCGCGGACCGCCTTCGTCGCGGGCTTCCTCGGGATCTCGAACCTGCTGCCCGGCACGGTCTCGGCGAGTGACGCCATCAAGCTCGATGACGGCACCGTCGTCAAGGTCCCTCAAGAGGCGCTCAAAGACCGCACCGGTCGCGTCGCCGTCGGCGTCCGCCCCGAGAAGATCCGGCTCGGCCACCAAGAGGAGAACCGCCTCAGCGGCCGGCTGCTCGAGACTGCGTACGTGGGCGTCGCAACCCAATACGTGCTCGAGACGAGAGCAGGCAATGTCAGCGTCTACGTCCAGAACAGCGAGCCCGGCGCAGAGCAGGCGGCGCCGAGCGACATCTCGTGGAGGCCAGCCTCCACGTTCGTCGTCGACTTCACGGAAGGAGCAGAATGACCGACCAGCTCACCCGGCGTCAGCTGCTGGAGCGCGCAGCTCTCGGAGGCGCCGCCATAACCGTCCCGGGCCTCCTCGCCGCCTGCGGCGGCACCTCGAGCAAGGCCGGTGGGAGCACCACCGCGCACAAGCTCGCGAAGACCCTCCACTTCTCGAACTGGCCGTACTACATCGACACGAAGGGCCAGACCTTCCCGTCGCTCATGCAATTCCAGAAGAAGACGGGCGTCCACGTCGACTACGTCCAGGACATCAACGACAACGCGGGGTTCTTCGGGAAGATCCAGGGCCCGCTCTCGCGCGGACAGTCGGTCCACCGGGACATCATCGTCCTCACGGACAACGACCGGTACCTCGCCCTGATGATCAGGAAGGGCTGGGTCGAGAAGCTCGACAAGTCGGCGATCCCGAACATCAAGAACCTGATCCCGGTCCAGCAGCACCCGAGTTTCGACCCCCACCGCGATTACTCGCTGCCCTGGCAGTCGGGCATGACAGGCATCGCATACAACGACAAGCTCACCGACCCGGTGCTCTCGGTAGACGAGCTGCTCGAGAGCCCGAAGCTGAAGGGCAAGATCACCTGCCTCAATTCGATGGGCGACGCCCTCACGCTGGTGATGCTCGCCAACGGCGACGACCCGACGAAGGTGACGGACAAGGCGTTCAACGCCGCCTTCAACCGGATCAAGAAGGCCGTGGACAGCAAGCAGATCCGCCAGTTCACGGGCAACGACTACGCGCCGCCGCTCGCCAGGGGCGATCTCACGGCCGCCATGTCGTGGTCGGGCGACATCGCGCAGCTCGGGAACAAGCACATCCACTGGAACGTGCCGACCGCCGGCGGCGCCCTCTGGACCGACAACATGATCATTCCGAAGGGCGGCGACGTCTACACCGCCTCGGTCTACATGAACTTCGTCTACGACCCGAAGGTGCAAGGCCTCATGGAGGCGGGCGACCCGAAGCGAAAGATCGTGGGCATCTCCTACATCCCGCCCGTGGCCGGGGCCGGCGAGGCCGCCAAGGCCTTCAACCCGGAAGCTGCGAGCAACGTGCTCATCTTCCCGACCAAGAAAATGCTTGACAGCGTCAAGCTGTTCGACGCCAATGCGCTGAACAATCAGAAGTACCTGACCCAGTGGCAGAACCTCATCTCTGCCTAGCGTGAATTTCTTCCATCGGCACCGTGGACTGACCCCGTACCTGCTGCTCGGACCGGGGCTGCTCTGGCTAGGCGTCTTCTTCGTGGTTCCGCTGGGCTACCTCGCCTACCAGTCGCTCCAGTCCGGCAACATCGACTTCGGGTACGCGTTCACCTGGTCCTGGGGCAATTACTGGAATGCGATCAAGGACTACCACTCGCAGTTCGTCCGCTCGCTCGAGTACGCGGGGATCGCGACGGCGCTCTCGCTCGTGGTCAGCTATCCCGTGGCGTACTGGATCGCCTTCCGCGGCGGCCGGTGGAAGAACCTCTTGCTCCTGTTCATCGTCGCCCCGTTCTTCGTCACGTACCTGATCCGAACGCTGGCGTGGGAGACGATCCTCTCCGACAACGGCTTCGTCGTGAACACGCTCCAGAGCCTGCACGTGCTCGGGCAGGGCGACCGCCTGCTCGCCACGGGGACTGCCGTGGTGGCAGGGATCACCTACAACTTCCTGCCGTTCATGGCGCTCCCGCTCTACGTTTCGCTCGAGCAAATCGACGGGGCGCTGATCGAGGCGGCGGAGGACTTGTACGCGAGCAAGCTGCATGCGTTCTTGCGCGTGACGCTGCCGCTCTCGCTCCCGGGCATAGTCGCGGGAACTCTGCTCACGTTCATCCCGGCGGCCGGCGATTTCATCAACGCGCAGCTGCTCGGCTCGCCGGAGAACCACATGATCGGGAACGTCATCCAGTCGAAGTTCCTGGAGCTGACGGACTACCCGGCCGCCGCGGCGATGTCCTTCATCCTGATGGCTGCGATCCTCGTGGGGGTGTTCGCCTACGCCCGCGCAGTCGGCACCGAGCAGCTGACGGGGACCGCGGTATGAACTCGATCGTGGTTCCGGCACAGCGCGAAAGGAACGTTCTCCACACGAGCCTCGCCTTCGTGAGGCGCCACATCCTGGCGGTCTACTCGCTGCTCTTCTTCGCGTACCTGCTGCTGCCGATCGCGGTCGTCGTCCTCTTCTCGTTCAACCACCCGGCCGGCAAGTTCAACTACACCTGGCAGGGGTTCACGTGGGACAACTGGATCCACTGGGACGGGGTCCCCGGGATCCGCAGCGCGATCGTCCTTTCGCTCGAGATCGCACTGATCGCGAGCCTCGTCGCGACGGCACTCGGGACGCTGATCGCGCTCGCGCTCGTTCGCTACGGCTTCCGTGGGCGGGCCGCGACGAACATCCTGATCTTCCTCCCGCTCTCGACTCCGGAGATCGTGCTGGGCGCCTCACTGTTGACGCTCTTCCTGAACGTTACGTGGTTGCCGCTCGGCTTCTGGACGATCCTCATTGCCCACGTCATGTTCTGCATCAGCTTCGCGGTAGTGACCGTCAAGGCCCGGCTGGTTGGGTTCGACCGACACCTCGAGGAGGCGGCGATGGACCTCGGCGCGAACGAGTGGATGACCTTCCAGAAGGTCACGTTGCCGTTGACCGCGCCGGCGATCCTGGCCGCGCTGCTCCTCTGCTTCGCGATCTCGATCGACGACTTCGTCGTCACCTACTTCAACTCGGGCGCGAGCGTGACGTTCCCGCTGTTCGTCTGGGGCGCGGCGCGAATCGGAACGCCCCCGCAGGTGAACGTCATTGGGACGGCGATCTTCGTCGTCGCCGTGACGCTGATGCTCGCCAACGTCGTCCTCCAGCGCCTCCGTGAGTCGAAAGGAGCCGTATGACCGCCGTCTCATCCGGCCTCTCGCCCGCAGAGCTGCAGAAGGCCGCGCGTGATCACCTCTGGCTGCACTTCACGCGCATGTCGGGCTACCGCGACCAAGAGGTGCCGGTGATCGTGCGCGGCGAGGGCTGCTACCTCGAGGACTCGAACGGGAAGCGCTACCTCGACGCGCTGGCCGGCCTCTTCGCCGTTCAGATCGGCTACTCGTACGGCGAGGAAGTGGGGGAGGCGGCGCTCGCGCAGTTCCGCGAGCTGCCCTTCTACACGAACTGGTCGTACGCGCACCCGCGCGCGATCGAGCTCGCGGCCGAGGTGGCGTCGCTCGCCCCGAATGACCTGAACCGGGTCTTCTTCGTCTCCGGCGGCTCCGAGGCGGTCGAGTCGGCCTGGAAGCTCGCGCGCCAGTACCACGCTGCGCGCGGCGAGCGGCGCTGGAAGGCGGTCTCGCGCCGCACCGCCTACCACGGGACGACGATGGGCGCGCTCTCGATCAACGGCATCGCGGCGCTGCGCGCGCCGTTCGAGCCGCTCGTCCCGGATGTCATCCATGTCCGCAACACCGGCCGCTATCACCGGCCGCCGGACGAGACCGAGGAGGCGTTCACCGCGTTTCTGCTCGACGACCTCGAGTCGGCGATCGTCGCCGAGGGCCCGGAGACCGTGGCGATGGTGATGATGGAGCCGGTCCAAAACGCGGGCGGCGCGCTCGTCGGGCCGAAGGGCTACTGGCAGGGCGTCCGCGAGATCTGCGACCGCTACGGGATCCTGCTCTGCACGGACGAGGTGATCACCGGCTTCGGGCGGATCGGCACCTGGTTCGCCTCGGAGCGCTACGACATCCGGCCCGACCTGCTCACGTGCGCGAAGGGGTTGTCGTCGGCCTACGCCGCGATCGGCGCGGTGGTTGCGTCGGACCGCGTGATGGAGCCGTTCCTCGAGGGCACGGCGATGTACGCGCACGGAATCACCTTCGGCGGCCATCCGATCCAGGCGGCGATCGCGCTCAAGAACATCGAGATCATGAAGCGCGAGCGGATCGTCGAGGGGGTCCGTGAAAACGAGGACGCCTTCCGCTCGACGCTCGCTCAGCTGCTCGACCTGCCGATCGTCGGCGACCTGCGCGGGGCCGGCTACTTCTACGCGCTCGAGCTCGTCAAGGACAAGGAGACGAGAACCGGCTTCTCCGACGAGGAGTCGGAGTTGCTGCTGCGGGACTTCCTCTCCCCGCGCTTCTTCGAGAAGGGCCTGATCTGCCGCGCCGACGACCGCGGCGACCCGGTGGTGCAGATCTCGCCGCCCCTGATCGCCGGGCAGAGCGAGTTCGACAAGCTCGTGGGCATCCTCGGTGACGTCCTGGCGGAGGCCTGGCAGCGGACCTAGGCGTCGCTTGCGATGCCGACATCAGGGCACTCGGGCCTTGCCCGTGTGCCCGTCTGAAATGACCGGTCGACGCGTATGGGTTCCTCAGCCGATATAGGCCGAGTTTGGTGGCTCGAGGAGGCGGGCGGGCCCCTCGAGGCGGCGCCACCGCTCGAGGGCGATACCGAGGCCGACGTCGCGATCGTCGGCGGCGGTTACACCGGCCTCTGGACGGCGCTCGCCCTGAAGGAGCGGGAGCCGGGCCTCGACGTCGTCCTCCTCGAGGCAGACGAATGCGGCCGCGGCCCGAGCGGCCGCAACGGCGGCTTCGTCCACGGCTACTGGAGCTACCTGCCCCGGCTTCGGGACGAGTTCGGCGACCAGCGTTCACTCGAGATCGCGCGGGCGACCGACCGGATCATCTCGGGAGTTCGGGAGTTCTGCGAGGCGCACGGGGTTGACGCGTGGATCCGCGAAGGCGGGATGCTTCGGATCGCGGCGACGCCGAGCCAGGACGCGGACGTCGATCGCGACATCGAGACCGTCCGGGCGCTCGGCGTGGCCGAGGAGGCCGTGCCGCTCTCGGCAGAGGAGCTCGAGCAGCGCATCCGGTCGCCGCGCTTCCGCAAGGGCGTCTTCTGGCGCGACTGCGCGACGATCCAGCCGGCGCGGCTCGTCCAGGGCCTGCGGCGCGTCGTCGGTGAGCGGATCCGCATTCACGAGCACACGCGCGTGAACAGGATCGACGACGGGCGGCTCGAGACGGAGAGCGGAACGGTACGCGCCAAGGACGTGGTAGTAGCGATGAACGCCGCAGCCGCGGGCTGGAAGCCGCTGCGGAGGCAGCTGACCGTCTTCGGCAGCTACGTCGTCCTGACCGAGCCCGTGCCCGAGCTCCTCGAGCGGATCCACTGGACCGGCGGTGAGGCCGTGATCGACGGCCGCATGTTCCTGCACTACTTCCGCACCACGAACGACGGCCGAGTGCTGATGGGCAGCGGCTCCGGCCCGATCGGCTTCGGCGGCCGGGTCGACGAGCGCTTCTTCGAGGACCGCGGGACCGTCGAGCGCGCCGAGCAGGGTCTGCGCTACCTGCTCCCCGATCTCGCCGAGGCGAAGATCACGCACGCGTGGGGCGGGCCGATCGACGTCTCGTCCGACCACCTGCCGTTCTTCGGGACGGTCCCGGGGACGCGGATCCACTACGGCGCCGGCTACTCGGGTCACGGCGTCGGCCCGAGCTGGCTCGGCGGCCAGATCCTCTCGCGTCTGGTCCTCGGCGTCGACGATGAGCTGACCGGCCTGCCGTTCGTCACCCGCCGCGTGCCGAAGCTTCCGCCGGAGCCGATCAAGCGCCTCGGCGGCGGCTTCGTGCGCGCGTCGATCCTCGCCGTCGAGGAAGCTGAGCAGGCAGGCAGAACGGCGTCGCTGCCGGCCAGGGCCGGTGCAGAGCTTCCGCGGTTGCTCGGTCTGCGAATCGGTACGCGTTGAAAATCCCCCTCGATCGAGGGATGGCTGACGACGCGGCAGCCCCGATGGTGAACTCGAGTCTTACAACGAGATACGAAGAGCTCAGCGGCCGGGCTCCTCCCTCACCGAATGCCCGCCGACCGCAAAATTCTCGCAGCCGCTTTCGCCGCCATCCTCATGCTGAGCGCCGGACCGGCGCGGGCTGCCCTCGACCGCCCGACGCCGACCGCCCCCGCTCAGGGCGCCGTGAGCCAGTTCCTGCCGGCCTTCGCGTGGACGCCTGCCAGTGGCGCGGACAAGTACGAGTTCCAGATCGCCGCCGACGCCGGCATGAACTCGCCGGTGCTCGGCCACGGCAAGGACGACTTCTTCACCCGTAACACGCGCGCGACGCTGACGATGACGGTCCCGAACGGGACGTACTACTGGCGCGTTCGCTCGGTCGGGCCGGAGGGCTCCGTCTCGGCGTGGACGTCGCCGCGGTCGTTCACGAAGAACTGGACGCTGCAGCCGGTGACGCAAACGCCCGGCCAGGGTCAGACCCTCAGCTTCCCGAACAACCCGGTTGTGCTTCGCTGGTCGGCGGTGCCGGGCGCCGCGCAGTACCTCGTCTCGGTCGCGAGCGACCCGGCCCTCGGCTCGCTCGTCTTCAAGTACTCGAACCAGGACGACTCGAACGGCCCGCCCAACGTCGCCGCCACCAACGCGGCGATCTCGAACGCGCTCTCCCCGGGCACGTACTACTGGGGCGTGCAGCCGGTCGACGCCGAGGGGAACAAGGGCGTCCCGACTCCGGTCGCCTCGTTCGGCTGGGTCTGGCCGTCGGCGACGACGCCGGTCGTCACCGACCTCGACTCGAGCGCCGAGGTCTACGACCCGAAGTTCTCGTGGAACCCCATCCCGGGAGCGGTCAAGTACGAGGTCGAGGTGAACCCCTCGGCCGACTTCGCCCCGGGCTCCAAGGTCTGCTGCTCCGGCTACACGATCGCGACCTCGCTGTCGCCGACCAAGGTCTTCAAGGACGACACCTACCACTGGCGCGTCCGCGCGATCGACCCGGACGGCAACGCAGGCGTGTGGAACGTCGGCCAGACCTTCCAGAAGACCTACGACAACGTGCCGCCGGTGACGTTCCCGAGCGTCAAGAACCTGCACATGCGCGACAACGTCGACGACCCCGGCACCGACCTCGACCCGGGCACGCCGGGCTACCAGACCGAGGTCCCGGTCGTTACGTGGGACCCGGTCGCAGGCGCCTCGTCATACGAAGCCGACGTGGCGCCGTTCGAGTCCGGCATCTGCAACTGGAGCGCCCCGTCCTTGGACCACCACTGGCGCGTCGACACCGCCGTGCCCGCCTGGACGCCTCTCGGCGACCACTGGAACAACGTCAAGCCGTACTCCGACCCGATGTCGGTGGCGAACGACAGCACGATCCAGCTCGTCCCCGGTTCGTACTGCGTGCGTGTGCGCGCCCGCACCGACCGCGACACGAACAGCCAGGACGTCTACGGCGACTACACGTACCTCGACGACGGCACCGGCAACGGCACCGCGTTCGACTGGACGGGGTACCCGACGCCGGTCTCGGGCGGCTGCAACGGCGGCTACCCGTGCTCGACCGACTACCTGACGCCGCTCACCGGCAGCCTCAACCGCCACACGCCGTACTTCACCTGGAACGAGATCACGGGCGCGCAGAGCTACTTCGTGCTCGTCTCGCGCGACGCCAACTTCACGTCGATCGTCGACTACGGCTTCACGCACGTGCCCGCGTACGCGCCTCGCACGGCGAACGCGGCGCGCACCTACACCGACGAGACGACCTCGTACTACTGGGCCGTCCTGCCGGCGCAGAACTACGACGGCAGCCTCGCGCTCGGCAACCCGCTGCTCGCGAGCGCGGACAACTTCCAGAAGCAGTCGCTGCCGCCGAACCTGCTCTCACCGGCCGCCGGCCAGCTCTTCTACGACCAGCCGACGTTCACCTGGAGCCGGGCCGACGGCGCGCGCCGCTATCGCTTCCAGGTCGCCTCCGACACGAGCTTCAGCAACATGCTCGACGACGTCACGACGAACGGCACCTCGTACTCGAGCAACACGACCTACCCGGCCGACACGGTGCTCTACTGGCGCGTCCGCGCCGACGACGAGAACCTCGTCGGGCTGACGTGGTCGGCGACCGGGATGTTCCAGAAGAAGCTCGCCGCGCCGGTTCCGAGCTCGTCGAACGCGTCCTCGGGCGAGATGCTCCCGGTCTGGGCCTGGTCGTCGGTGCAGGGCGCCGATTCGTACGACCTTTCCGTCGACTCCCCGGACGGGTCGCACCACTACTTCTCGGGCTTCCGCACCCCAGAGGCGTCGTTCATCAAGATGACGGGCACCGGCGTCTTCACCTGGAGGGTCCGCGCCGAGTTCCCGAGCATCAGCGGGCCCGACACACCCGGCCCCTACTCCGCCACGCAGACCTTCACGCGCACGATCGGCGAGCCGGTGAACATGCACACCGACAGCGCTGCCGACCACGTGCTCCTCAGCTGGGACCTGCGTCAAGGCGCGAAGCAGTACAAGGTTCAGATCGCCTCCGATCCGAGCTTCAGCCGCCGGATCGAGGAGACGACGACCGACAACGCAAGCTACGCGCCTGCGATGACGCAGACCGGCTACAACGCGGGCGGGACGCTGTACTGGCGCGTCGCCGTGGTCGACGAAGACCGCAACCAGGGCGACTGGTCGCAGGTTCAGACGATCGTGCTCAAGCCGAGGATGCGCATCACCGTGTCCGGCCTGCCGAAGCACGGACGCAAGAGCCGCGTCACCGTCCGCGTCGCGACCTTCACCGGAACGCCGCTCGCAAAGGTCGCCATCCGCCTGACCGGCAAGGGCGTAAAGGCGAGGTCCGGCAAGACCAACGCGACCGGAAAGTTCGTCGTGACGCTGAAGCCGAAGCGCAAGGGCGCGAAGCTGACCTTCCGCGCCACGAAGGCCGGGTACCAGCCCGCGTACACGACCGTCAAGGTTCGATGAGGACGGCGAGGTCACGCGGGCGTCTGGTGAGGCCGGCCGGCCGTCAGGCGCCCGCTTCGCCGCAGTCCGAGCAGGGCCAGCGGCGGGTCTGGCAGGTCTTCGAGTACCGCCGCCCGTTGCTGCCGGCGCGGCCCCGCTTCACGACCTGAGCGCGGGCTCGGCGATCGCGTCGAGCCGCTCGAGCCACGGCGCTGCGCCGAGCCGCTCGAAGATCTCCCGAGCCTCTGTGAGCAGTGGCTCTGCCTCCTCCGGTCGACCTCCTTCGGTGAGCCACTCGCCGTGTTCGAGTAGCACGACCGCGAGGTAGAAGCGAGCGCTGATCTCGCGGAGGAGCTCCGCCGCCGCCTTGAAGCGCTCCTGGGCGCGCTCCGCCTCACCCGCCCGCGCCGCGAGCAGCGCCTCGAAGCGCCGCACCTGCGCGGTCGGAAACGGGAGCTGGTCGGCCGGCCGCCGCGCGTGGAACTCCTCGACGCGCCGCGTGATCGAACCGAGCTCGCCGAGCTCGAACGCCGCCTCGAGCGAATCGACGAACGCGAACCGGATCATCGGATGCTCGAAACCGAGGTCGTCGATCATCGCCAACACCTCGTCCGCCTTCGCGAGCGCATCGGCATGACGGCCTTCGGCGCGAGCCTGGGTGGACAAGGCGACGGCGTGCGACGCGGTGTCCTGGATCTCTGCCGAGGGCTCCGGCAACAGCTCGATCAACCGGTGCAGTCGCTCCGGGCGACCGGTGTTGAGGTAGAGGCGGGGGAAGATCGTGGCCATGTCGAGCCGCGCGCGGGTGCCGCCCGCTATCCGCTCCGCGATCTCCTCGTCAGTTGCCTCGAGCTCCTCCCAGTTTCCAAGTAGGAAGTCCGCCTGCTGCATGTGACCCAGGGACGCCCATTCCCAGCCGCGGTCTCCGCGTCTGCGGGCGAGCTCAAGAGCCTCCCGGTCGATCTCCTGCGCCTCCTCGTAGCGGTCCTCGCCGGCGATGTGGTACGAGAGGTTGAACTGGGCCCGGAAGGCGGCCGATTGCAGCCCATGCTCCTGGGCCAGTCGGAGCGAGTGTCTGAGGAGCGCCATCGACTCCTCTTTACGGCCCGTCGTCACCAGGAGGAGGTTCTTCGTGTTCAGCGCTTCCGACAGGACTTCCGGAAGGAAGAGCGATTCGGCGATCTCGAGCGCGAACTCCAGAGGCTCGACGGCGGCTTCCGGGTCGCCGGTGAACCAGCGGATGCGGGCCAGTTGCGCGCCGAGCATTGCGAGATCCTCGTCGGGCTCGTCGCCGCGCAGGATCTCGAAGGAGCGCGCCATCCGCTCCGCGGCCGTGTCGATCTGGCCTGCGTCCCAGAGAACCGAGGCCAGCTTCGCCTCTACGCGGGCAGCCGGGTGGGAGAAATCCTGCGCCGTGAAGAGTGAGATCGCCTCCTCGAACAGCTCCACACCCGCCGCCGGCCTGCCGCTCTGCTCCGCCATCACGCCGGCCTGCTCGAGGAGCTCGGCGCGAGCCGTCGCGTCCTCGGCAAGCTCGGCGGCCTGCTCGAAGTAGCTCTGCGCCTGCTCGGTCGCGGCCAGCGACGCGGCCCGGCGCGCCGCGCGGACGAGAGCGTCGCGCGCAGCGGCCCTGATCTCGCCCGCGTCGGCCGCCTCGGGGTCGGCCCGGTAGGCGTCGAGGTAGTGCGCGGCGGTCACCTCGACGATCTCCGCTTCCTCCGAGCCCCAGCTGTCCTCGAAGTACCGGGCGGCCGCGAGGTGGCGAGCCTTCTGCTCCTTGCGCGAGAGCGTGTCGTGCGCGATCCGCTGAACCAGCGCCTGCAGGAAGTTGTAGTTGCCTCGCTCCGGTGAGCGCGGGTCGGCCTGCAGCGTCAGGAGGTCCTTGCGCACGAGGGTGGCGAGGATCGGCTCCAGGTCCTGGCCATCCATTCCGGTGAGGACGGCCAGGCCGTCCTTTGTGAAGGATTTGCCCAGCACCGAGGCGTCCTCGATCACCCGTCGCTCCGTCGGCCCGAGGTCGTCGAGCCGCGCGGCGATCAGCGCGTGCAGGGTCTCGGGCACCTCCAGCAACTCGACGTCGCCGCCGCGATCCATCAGCATGCGGACTGTCTCGACCGCGTAGAGCGGCACGCCCTCGGCCCGCTCACGGATCCGGGCGCGCAGCTCCTCCGGCAGATCCGGCACGAGTCCCTCGAGCAGCTGGTCGATCGCCTCGTCCGAGAGCGGCTCCAGCGCGATCGAGGTGAAGTCGCGCTTCGTCGCGCCGAAGCCGGGGTGCCGCTCCGAGAGCTCGGGTCGCGCGAGGGCAAGGACGAACAGCGGGAAGGCACGCGACCAGTCGAGGAGGTAGTCGACGAAGTCGAGCAGTGCGGGGTCGGCCCACTGGAGATCCTCGAAGACGAGGACGGTGGGACCGTGTTCCGCCAGTCGCTCGAAGAACAAGCGCCAGGCGGCGAAGAGGTCCTCACGATCGCTCGAGGCCTGCTCGCCGAGGCCGAGCAGCTGCGCGAGCCGCGGTTCGACCCAGGCTCGCTCATCCGCGTCGGGGAGGAACGTCTCGAGCGTCTCGTGCAGCTTCCGCGCCGCCGCCTCGGGAGCCTCCTGCTCGGCGATTCCTGCCCGCATTCGCACCATCTCCGCGAGCGCCCAGTACGCGACGCCCTCGCCGTAGGCCAGACAGCGGCCACGGTGCCAGTAGACGTCGCCGACGAGCCCGTCGATGTACCGCTCGAACTCCGCGGAAAGCCGCGTCTTGCCGATCCCGGCGATGCCGATGATCGAGACCAGGCGGGCCTTCCGCTCGTCGCTTGCGGAGTGGAAGAGATCCTTGATCAGCCGCAGCTCGCTCTCGCGGCCGACGAACGGCGCTTCGAGGCCGGTCGCGCGGCCCTCGCCGCGCCGCGATGCGATTACACGCGCCGCGCGCCAGAGTGGCACCGGCTCGGACTTGCCCTTGAGCTCGTGCTCGCCCGCGTCGTCGTAGGCGATCGCCGCCTCGCTCGCGCGCCTGGTCCGCTCTCCGACGAGCACCGTCCCCGCAGAGGCTGTGCCCTGGACGCGCGAGGCCGTGTTGACGAGGTCGCCCGCCACCATGCCCTGTCCCTCGGCGCCGATGGTGACCGCCGCCTCGCCCGTCACGACGCCGACGCGCATCGCGAGCCCCTCGCCGAGCCCGGCCACGATCTCGACGAGCTCGAGGCCTGCGCGAACGGCGCGCTCCGCATCGTCCTCGCGCGCGACCGGCGTGCCCCACACAGCCATGACTGCGTCGCCGATGAACTTCTCGACGGTGCCGCCGTAACGCTCGATCACTTGCCGGGCGGTGTCGAAGTAGCGGGAGAGCAGCTCTCGCACGGCCTCCGGGTCGCGGTCCTCGGAGAGCGGCGTGAAGCCGACGAGGTCGCCGAAGAGGACCGAGACGAGCCGCCGCTCGGCCTCGGCAGCAGCCGGTGCGCGCGCTTCGCCTTCGAGCGCCGCACCGCACTCGCCGCAGAAGCGGTCTCCGGGGTCGTTGGCGGCCCCGCAGGCCGCACAGGCGCGCGCGAGCGCCGCGCCGCAGTTCGAGCAGAACTTCCGCCCCGAGCGGTTCTCGGTTCCGCAGGCTGAGCAAGTCACGTGGCTAACTTAACGCGGCCCGGTGAGCCTCACGAGTCCGCGTGGCGTCCGGACGAAGACCTGCCGGCTGTAGAAGACGTAGTAGGCACGCGGGTCGGCGCGGAACCGCGACGAGTAGCGCAGCACGGCGTCGACGTAGAGCCAGGACGGGTTGTAGCGGTAGAGCGCCCGCCGATAGTTGCGCGGCGCTCCGTTCGCGTGCAGGTAATTGGCAGCGCCGAGGATCGCGTTGTGCGGGTCGTTGATGTTCCCGCCGAGCCCGTAGCGGCGCCACGTGGATGGAATGAACTGCATCGGCCCCTGCGCGCCGGCGGTGCTCGCGTTGCGGAGCTTGTTGAACGCCGACTCGACGTAGTTGACCGCGGCGAGCAGCTGCCAGGAGACGCCGAAGCGCCGCTGGGCCTCGAGGTAGTAGCCGCGCAGGCGGTCGGCCGGCTCGGCCGGGCCGGTGCGGAAGGCGCTCAGCGGTTGCGGCTTCGAGAGGCGTCCGAGCTCCCGCCTCGCCTCTAGCTCGCTCCGGAGCGGGCGAGGATCAGCGAGTCGGGCCAGCACGGCCTTCGACAGCGCGCGCCGCTCGGTGAGCAGGAGCATGATCCGCTGTTGGTAGAGCGCGTAGAGCGTCACGTCACGCGGCACGCGCCCCGTTCGTGGATGCCAGCCGTCGATCGCGGCGGCGAGGTCGCGCGTGGTCGACTCGTACGTGCTCGCCAGCGCCGCGGGCTCGCGCGGGATCGGCGCGCCGGGCGGCGGCGGAGCGGCGAGCGCGAGAAACGCGAGCAGCACCATGCCCCGGAACGTTAGCCCTGCATTTGACCTGCTTCCGGGACTCTGTTAAGACGGCTCCGGCGTCATCTGATGGGAAAGGGGGAGAGCATGTCTGTGAAACGACGACTGGCCACGGTCCTGCTCGTGGTCACGGCCGTCCTCGCCGTCGGGATCTCCGCCGGCGCGGCTCGGTCGAAGATGCATCACGCACGGCCGTCCCACCACGGCGGCGGCGGGCTCACCTGGCAGGACTGCGGCGGCGGCTACCAGTGCGCCCACCTGCAGGTGCCGCGGGACTACCGCCACCCGCACGGCGCGACGTTCAACCTCGGGATCATCCGGCTGCCCGCGCAGGGCGAGCGGCTCGGAGCGCTGTTCGTCAACTTCGGCGGACCGGGCGGCGACGCGGTCGACACGATCCACGCCATCGGGGGCGACCTCTTCGGCGCAGTCAACGACCACTTCGACATCGTCGCGGTCGATCCGCGCGGCGTGACGGAGACGCAGCCGTCGGTCGACTGCCACGCAAACCAGGAGACGCAGGGCATCTACTCGAAGCCCTTCGTCACGCCGTTCAACCTCGACAAGAACGCGCTGATCGCGAAGGACCGGCAGTACATCCAGCAGTGCATCGACCAGAACGGGACCAACGTCCTTCGCTACCTCTCGACGGAGAACACGGCCCGCGACATGGACCGCGTCCGCGCCGCGATGGGCGACTCACGGCTGAACTACTTCGGCTTCTCGTACGGGACGTTCCTCGGCTCGACGTACGCGAGCTTGTTCCCGAACCGCTACCGGGCGATGGTGCTGGACGGCCCGGTAGACGTGAACGGCTGGATCAACCGGCCGATGGAGAACCTACGCGAGCAGTCGTACGGCTTCGAGCAGGCTCTGGCGCGGTTCTTCCAGGCCTGCGCGGCGCATCAGGACGTCTGCCAGTTCGGCGACGATGATCCGGCCGACGCGTTCGAGCAGCTCGTGCAGTCCGCGTACCAGAACCCGCTGCCGGCTGGGGGCTCCGACCCGCGGCCGGTCAACGGCGACGACATGATCGCGGGGGCGGTGCTCGCGATGTACGCGAAGCAGCTGTGGCCGTTCCTCGTCCAGGCGCTCCAGGAGGCCGCCAACGGCGACGGAACCACGTTCCGGCTGCTCGCCGACTCCTTCTACGGGCGGAACGACGATGGGTCCTACTCGCCCGGCGGCGACCGTTACTTCCTGATCACGGCCGCCGACCAGCTCTACGAGAAGGTCCACGGTCATCACAACAACGGCGCCGATCTCTACTTCGACGCCGGCAACCACTCGTGGGGGCTCTTCCCGCACGCGTGGTGGAACGCGGGGTACGTGGAGCTGAACTACGGGCTCTACAACGTGCGCCCGAACGACGTCTACCGCGGGCCGTTCCGCGCGTCGAACTCGTCACCGACGGTGCTCGAGGTCGCGACGACCTACGACCCGGCGACGCCGTACCGCGGCGCGCTCCGAACCGCGGCGACGCTCGGCAACGACCGGCTCCTGACGATGCGGGGCGACGGCCACACGGCCTACGGCGGCAACTCGCAGTGCATCGACGATTACGTCAATGCGTACGTCGAGACGCTGGCGCTACCGCCCGCCGGCACGGTCTGCGACCAGCAGATTCCCTTCGGCTCGGCGAGCACGGCTCGTACCTCGACCCTGCCGCGGATCCTCTGGCGCACCCTGCCGCACGGAGGTTCCATCCACTAGGAGGAAGCGTTGGGCCGCCCGGCTTTCGGGTCGGGCGGCCCGACCACGTACTCCCAGCCCTCTTGCCACTCGAAGGGCGCGTCGACGACGTCTTCCAGCGGCACACCTTCCAGGAGGTGACGGAGTGCGTAGCGCTGTGCCGAGTGCGCGATGACGAGCACGCGGCGTCCGTCGAACTCTCGGACCACGTCGTGGAGGAAGCGGCGCATCAGCTCGACGCAGTCGCGGTAGCTCTGGCCTGCCGGATATGGCTCGTCGACGAACCGGCCGCGTGGCTCGAGCTCCTGCACCGATGCACCGTTGAGCTCGCCGTAGTCGCACTCGCGGAGTCGCCGATCTTCGCGGATCTCGATGTCGGTTCCCTCGAAGGCGAGCTCCGCGGTCTCGACGGCGCGGCGCAGTTCAGAGACGAACACGCAGGCGATCCCGTCGTCGCGGCGCCGCTCTCCGAGCTCGCGAGCCAGGCGCCGTCCTTTGGCCGAGAGCTCACCCGGAAGCCAGCCGGTCGCGATTCCGCGCTCGTTGTCGACCGAGATCGAATGCGTCTCGTAGACGAGCTGCACTGCTCGACGTCGCATCTGCTGGACTATGACCTTCCGCACCCCAGAACTCATCGGAGGTCACATGAGCAATTACCAAGTCGCACGGCTCGACGAGATCGAGGAGCTCGGCGACGGCCGCGCTCCCTGGCGGCCGGTCCGGCACCACTTCGGCATCCAGTCCTTCGGCATCAACACCTGGACGGGCCGCGAGGAGGGCGACCGGATCATCAACGAACACGACGAGTCCGACGACGACGATTCGCAGGAGGAGCTCTACCTCGTCCTGGAGGGCCGCGCGAGGTTCGAGATCGACGGCGAGCAGGTCGACGCGGCCGCCGGCACGTTCGTCTTCGTCCACCCGGCCGCAAAGCGGACCGCCTTCGCGGAGGAGCCCGGCACGACGATTCCTCGCGGTCGGCGCAACGCCCGGGAGGGCGTACGAGGTCTTCGGCTGGGAGGCCTGGTCGCAGCTCCGCCCGCTCTACGAGTCAGGCGAGTACGCCGAGGGCGCCGATCGCGGCCGCGAGGTCGTCAAGGCCCATCCCGAGTACGCCGGCGTGGCCTACAACGTCGCGTGCGTCGAGAGCCTCGCCGGGCGCAAGGAGGACGCGCTCGATCATCTGCGCCTCGCGGTCGAGAAGTCGGACCGGCTCCGCAAGCTGGCCGTGGACGATTCGGACTTCGACGCCATCCGCGACGAGCCCGCGTTCAAGGAGCTCGTCGGTTAGGGTCGATCGACGATGCGCCATCCCGGAAAGCGGCCGCGCGCACTCTCGTATTCTCCGGCGACCCGTCGGCTCAGAGAGCTCTTCGCGATCCACGCCGAGGCCGAGCGGCGCCGGATGCCGGTCGACGAAGTCGCCGGAGAGCGGCGCGCACGGGCGGCGGCGGAACAGCGACGGCGGAACCTCGAGAGAGAGGAGGCTGAGGAGCGCCGTCTGACCCGGCGAACGCTGCTTGCGGAGGCTACGGCCGCCGGCTTCGCCCTCGCGGGGGCCGGGGCCGTTGCCCGAACCGCCCGCGCCGCATCGGCGGCCCGGATCGCGATCGTCGGCGCGGGCCTTGCCGGAATCCGCTGCGCGCACACGCTGTGGACGGGCGGCTCGCGAGTTGCGTCCACGATCTACGAAGCCGACACGACGCACCTCGGCGGTCGCTGCTGGAGCCTACGCGGCTACTTCCAGAACGGACTCGTGGGCGAGCACGGAGGAGCGTTCATCAACCACGACGAGACGGCGATCCGCAGTCTTGCCAGGAACCTCGGGCTCCGCGAAGAGGTCGTGAACGGAGGCGACCTGCTGACCGGTGAGGAGATCTACTGGTTCGACGGCAGCGCCTACACGTACGCCGAGGCGAACGACGACTGGGGTGCGATCGCATACCAGGTGTTCAAAGACGCGTACAGGCTCGCTCCGTGGCCGCAGCGCTACGACGATCACACGGCCGAGGGCAGACGCCTGGACCTCTTGTCGGTCCCGGCGTGGCTCGACCAAACGGGCATCTCGTCGAGCAGCCGCTTCGGGCGTCTGTTGCTGGCCGACGTGGTGTCGGAGTACGGGGCGGATCCCAGTGACCAGCCCGCGCTCAACCTGCTCTACCTGCTCGCGTACAACAACAGGAACTCGCTCGAGCCGCTGCCCGGCTACGACGAGAAGTACCACATCGTCGGCGGCAACGATCAGCTCGTCACGAGGATGGTCTCCCAGTTGCCCGCAGGCACGATCAAGCAGGGCTACGAGCTGGTCGCGCTCAAGGACAACGGCAACCGCACGTACACGCTGACCTTCCAGATTGGCCACAGGACGACCCGCGTCACGGCCGACCACGTCGTACTGGCGCTGCCGTTCTCGACACTGCGGAACGTCGACCTCTCTCAAGCGAACCTCTCGCCGCTGAAGACCCAGGCGATCCAGCAGCTCGGCATGGGCCAGAACGCGAAGCTGCACGTGCAGGTGCAGCGCAAGACGTGGCCGTCGCTCGGCTACAGCGGCGTCACCTACACGGACTGGAATGCGTTTTGCGTTGCCTGGGACGACTCAGTGCCGCTCGGGATATCCGGGCCGGCCATCCTGCTGGGCTTCCCGGGCGGCTCGACGGGGCAAAACGTGCTCACGGGGGCGGCGCACGGGCCGGCACCCACGCGTGATGTCTCCTGGTTCCTGAACCAGATCGAGCCGATCTTCCCGGGCACCTCGGCGGCTTACTCGGGCCTCGCCTACGAGGATCACTGGTCGGTCGACCCCTGGCATCGCGGCGCCTACTCGTACTGGCGGCTCGGCCAGTACACGGGATTTTCCGGCTACGAGGGCGTGCAGGAGGGGAACGTCCACTTCGCCGGCGAGCACACCGACCCCGAGGAGCAGGGCTTCCTCAACGGCGCGGTCAACACAGGAGAGCGGGCCGCCACCGAGGTGATCCACCAGATCTGAGCCGAGGCCCGGTCTACGCGGACGTCAGCCCGGGCAGGTGCTGCTCGATCAATGCATGAGAGAGCGCCCACTGGCTCCGGCTGAGCCGGACGCGGTTCTCCTCGAGCACCTCTCCGCTCGCGCCGGTCCGTCGCAGCTCCTGCCGCTCGGCGGCCAGTGCCGCGATCCGCTCGCTCAGCTCGGCGACCCCGGTGTCCTCGGCTCGCTCGTTCGCGTGCATCTCCCCAAGAATTGCGCGAACCGCCTGTAGATCGCATGTGGAAAGCGCAACGCGAACCCCGCAAAGAGCGGTAAACCTTTCCACCGTCAGGCTGTGGAGCGATCCTTCCTGTGGAAAGTCGCTTTCCTGGGCTGGCCCTATTGGCTCCGAGATCTCCTCGAGAGGGGCCTCCAAGACCACACCAATCGCGGCTTCACCCGCCACTTTTTCTGGTTGATCGGCGACTATGCCCCCGTCGGTCGTGAGTGCAAAAGGGACGCCGCGGCCTGGTCGCGGGGTCCCGGCCGCGAACGGCGCTTCTCGCGTGCTGCAGGCTCGGGGCTCGCGCTCTGACGACCGACGGTGTCGGACACCTTGCGGTGTCAAGGGCTAGTTGTGCCGAATCTGCGAAATGCAACTCGCCGCCGCGACCGACATGGCGGGCGCGGCTCGGTGCGGCTAGGAGTGGTCGCGAATCTTCCTTCGCGGGAAGCGCGTCAACACAACGAGGGGGCACACGGGGGAAACCGGGTTTCCCCCGTGAAGCGAGCGACGGCGCCGAAGGCGCCGCCGCGAAGCGTGTGGAGCGTACCGTGATCGAACCGGTGACCTCCGGCTTGCAAAGCCGGCGCTCTCCCAGCTGAGCTAACGCCCCGGGCGGGTCACAGTGTAGAGCGGACCTGAGCCGGCGGCGCTAGGCGGCACCGCCGGCTCCCGTGGAGGACACGCAGGGTCAGGCAGCTCTCGCGAGCCGCTCTTCGTGGCGGGCTCGCTTGATGATCTCGTCGCGGTCGCCGAAGCGCGCGCGGGCCTTGAGCGAGCGGTGCTCGTCCCAAAGCCGCGCGAGGCGCTCCTCGAGCTCGTGGAGCTCGCCGGCGAGCACGGGGTCGTGTCCGTTGGAAAGAAGGCGCCAGAGCTCGGCGCGCCGTTCGGTCGCGCGCTCGATCTCGGCGTGGATCTGATCGAGAGTAGTCATGTCCCTTAGAACGATCTGACCAGGAAAGACATTCCTCAATCCCCGCCGGAGAAGAAATAGATCAGGACGACGAGCAACCCCAGGGCCCCCGCGGCCAGTGCGATGTCCGTCAGGAGCTCGGAGCTCACCAGCTGGGGCGTAGCGGACGCCGTTGTGCGACGAGCATCACGGTCAGGACTCCAAAGACGAAGCCGCCTATGTGAGCGAAGAACGCCACGCCGCCGCTCGCCTCGGGGTGAAGGATCGCCCAGCCGCCGTCCCAGGCCTGGAACAGGAACCAGATGCCGAGGAACCACACTGCCGGGATCTCGCGGAAGAAGATCAGGATGATGAAGAACGCCGTCAGCACCCGCGCCTGCGGCAACAGGACGAGGTAGGCGCCGAGCACGCCGGCGATCGCCCCGGAGGCGCCGACGTTCGGGATGCTCGCGCCGAAGGCGCCCGAGAACTTCAGCGTCACGAACGTCTGCAGTGCCGCGGCGGCAAGTCCCGCGACGATGTACCACAGGAGGAAGCGCAACTTCCCCATGGCGTCCTCGACGTTGTTGCCGAAGATCCAGAGGAAGAGCATGTTCCCGCCGACGTGAAGCCAGCCCCCGTGCAGGAACATCTCGGTGAACACGCCCTCGTACCAGGGCAGGCGGTCGCTCGGCACGTACTGCGCCAGGCACTCGTGGGAGAGCGTGCACGGGTAGTAGCCGTAGTGCAGAACCTCCTTGTTCACGCCCGTCTTCCACTCCCAGAGCCAGACGATCGAGTTGGCCGCGATCAGCCCGACGGTGACGAGCGGGAACGTCCGCGTCGGGACGTTGTCCTTGAGCGGAAGCACTGGGCGCGGAGGCTATGGGATCACGAGCGCCATCAGCGCCTTCTGGGCGTGCAGGCGGTTTTCCGCCTGGTCCCAGACCGCCGACTGCGGCCCGTAGAGCACTTCCTCGGTGATCTCCTCGCCATAGTGCGCGGGCAGGCAGTGGAGGACGATCGCGTTCTCGCCTGCGAGCCGGACGAGCTCGTCGTCGATGCCGAATCCGGCGAGGTCGCGGAGCCGCCGCTCCCGCTCCTCCTCCTGGCCCATGCTCGTCCAGACGTCGGTGTAGAGGACGTCCGCGCCGCGCGCTGCCTCGCGTGGATCGTGCGTGAGCTCCGGCCTTGCGAGCTCGACGGCCTTCGGGTCTGGCTCGTATCCCTCCGGCGTCGCGGCGACGAACTCCATCCCGAGCTTCGCGCAGGCGACCATCAGCGACGAGCAGACGTTGTTGCCGTCGCCGAGGTACGCGACCCGCACGCCCTCGAGCCGGCCGAGCCGCTCGCGGATCGTCATCACGTCGGCGAGCGCCTGGCACGGGTGCGCGCTGTCGGTGAGGCCGTTGATGACCGGAATCGTCGCGTGGCGGGCGAGCTCTTCCACGTCGTCCTGGGCGAAGGTGCGGATCATCAGCCCGTCGAGGTAGCGCGAAAGCACCGTCGCGGTGTCGCGCAACGTCTCGCCGCGACCGAGCTGCAGGTCCGACGCGGCGAGGTAGAGCCCGTGGCCGCCGAGCTGCGCGATTCCGACCTCGAACGAGACGCGGGTGCGTGTCGACGGCTTCTGGAAGATCATCCCGAGAGCGCGGCCGGGGAGGAGATGGTGCTCTTCGCGGCGCTGCTGCCGGTCTTTCAGATCGTCGGCGAGGTCGAGGGCGCTCAGCAGCTCGTCGCCGCTCCAGTCGGCGACCCGAGTGAAGTGCCGCCCTTTCAGGCTTTCGGACACGACTGCCATCGCGCGGGATGCTAGTTGGAGAAGGACTCTTCGAGCCCGGCCTGTGCGAGGAGCTCGCGTAAGCGCACGAGGCCGGTGAAGGTACGGCTCTTGATCGTGCCCAGCGGCTGGCCGAGGCGTTCGGCGAGCTGCGACTGGGTGAGGCCACCGTAGTAGCCGAGCTCGAGCGCCTCGCGCTGCTCCGGCGGGAGGCGGCGGAGCGCCTCCTGGACGACGCGCCGCTGGAAGCCGAGCGTCGCTTCCTCTTCGACGGTCTCCTGCGCAGCCGGCTCGGGCACGGACTCGAGGGGCTCGCCGCGGCGGCGCTCCTCGCGGCGCACGAGGTCGACGGCGCGCCGATGGACGACCGTCAGGATCCACGTGCTCGCCCGGGCGCGCTCGGCCAGGAAGCGGTCTGCGGTGCGCCAGATGGAAAGGAACGCCTCCTGGACCGCGTCCTGCGCGAGCGCGTCGTCGCGGAGGATCCGGAGGGCGAGGCCGTACGCGACGCCGCCGAAGCGATCGTAGAGCTCGGCCAGCGCGTCCTCGTCCGAGCTTGCGACAAGCGAGAGCAGCGCCTCGTCGGACAGATGCACGAGCTCGCGCGTGCGCGGCTCCAGCGTCATCCCGATCACGGCGTCACCTGCTCGCTCTGGGCGACCGGCTTCGAGGTCGGTTGCTGGACGCCGCCCTTGCGCTCGAGCGTGACCGCGACCACCGAGCCCGCGCGGACGCGCCGCGGGATCTCGACGATCGAGGTGCCGGGGCGGCCGCCGAAGAGCCCGGCGGGCTTTGCCTTCCCGGCGTCGATCACCCACGCTTCGTAGGTCTTGTCCGCCGGGGCGGGCGGCACGGCGACGGCCAGCACCGCGGTGCCGTCGGGAGCGACGGCGACGCCGCCGGCCCGGCCCATCGAGACGAGCCTCGAGCCGGGCTTCGAGAGGACGTTCTCGAACGGGTCCTGCGAGTTCTGAAGCGAGGCCGCCCAGATGCCGAGCACGACGGCGGCGCAGGCGGCCACGGCGGCCGCTGCGGCCAGCGGCACGGTCCAGCTGCGGCGTCGTCGGAGCCGAACGACGTTGGGCCGCTCGGCACGAGCCTGGGCGAGGATCCGCTGCCTCAGCTCGGGCGGCGCGACGGTGTGTGGCGCGCCGT
>Ga0307308_10000063_pt1 | contig 29107 bp, 20 predicted proteins | sample ER_DNA_195_FD_194501 | JGI IMG/M metagenome (GOLD analysis project Ga0307308, IMG submission 194501) | Bulk soil microbial communities from the East River watershed near Crested Butte, Colorado, United States - ER_DNA_195 | ecosystem: Environmental > Terrestrial > Soil > Floodplain | place...
GTCCGCATCCTGCGCGACCTCGGGATGAGCGAGGCCGCCGCGAGAGGAGCCCTTACTCGCCTCCGCCAGGCCGGCCGGATCGAGACGCGCCGCTCCGGCCGCACGGTCTATTACCACCTGACGGACGGATCGCTGGCGGTGATGGACGAGCTGACGCGGCGGATGACCGGGCAGGCGCCGGACTGGGATGGCACGTTCCACGGCCTGCTGTACTCGATCCCGGAGCGGCACCGCGCGTTCCGCGATTCGCTCCGCCGATTCGCGACGCTGGCGGGCTTCGGCCTGCTGCGGCCCGGGCTCCTGGTCAGTCCCTGGCAGGGGCGCTTCCCGATGGACGAGGTCGTCAAGCGGGCACCTTCCGGCAGCCACATCCTCCCGCTCGAGCTCCAAGTGCCGCGCGAGCGGGCCCGCGAGGTCGCCGCCGAAGCCTGGGAGCTGCCGAAGCTCGCGGCCATGTATCGGCGCAAGATCGTGCTGCTCGAGCGGACCACTGAGAAGGTGCAGGCACACCCACCGAGCGGCCGGCTCGCCCTCAGGACGTTCGCCTCGACGATGGAGTCCGTCTTCGAAGTCGTCGTGATCGATCCCGGCCTGCCCGCGGAGCTCCTGCCGGAGGATTGGCCGCAGCTCGGGTTGCACGGGGCGATGGAGCGGTTCTATCCGGCGATCGGCCGGCCGGCCTTCGAACGGCTGTGCGAGCTGCTTCCCGAGATCGAGATCGCCGAGCCGGCCGACGTCGCCCGCTCGCGAGCGCTGCGCGATGGATCGCCGGCGTCGGGCGGGCTGCCCGCCCCCGCGGCCATTTGACACGGCCCGCTGGGAGTCGGAACGCGTCAGCGGCCGCTGATTAAATCGACGGCGTGTGGGATGAGTCGAGGTACGTCGCTGGATCGTCCCTGAACTCGAGAAGGCAGCCGCGGCCGCAGAAGGCGTACGTCTCGCCGTCGTGCTCTGTTGTCAGGCCGCTCGCCTGAGCCTCGGCGAGATCGACCGTCATGCCGCAGACGGGATCGATCCTCGGGGTGATCGCAGTGTCGGTCATGAGGGGAGTATAGGAGGACCCCGAGTCGTGTTCGGGGAAGGGCGGTCTGGTGCGTTCGACGGGACCTTCGGGTTGGCTCGTGCGACATCTGGGCTATGGGGTCGACCGGCCCATGAGTCCTACGCTCCGCGTCGTCCATTCCTGCGGAGACGCTGCACATGTCCGGCTCCCAGCCGCGAATCCGCCGCCCGGTCCTGTTGCTCCTGGTCTATGGCGCGTTCGTTGCTCTCGTCGGGATCACCGCGACGGCCCAGGCGGCCATGGTCTCCGCGCACTTCTCCGCGGCGACGCTCAACGACGTCGTCGGCAGCGACGCGGCGACGATCCGCGCGTTCGTCAACGCACATCTCGACGTCCACTATCTCGACGAGACCGGCGGGGGTCCGTCGGCGACTCAGCTCGCGAGCCTGGAGCAGCAACTCGGCACCCTGACCGCGGCCGGGGAAATCCTGCGGGTCGAAGTCCGCCTGCTCGACGGTCGCGTCCTCGCCGCTGACGATCCGACGGCGGCGGGCGGCCTGGTTCCCGCCGACGAGGCTTTCGCGCTTGCAGTCGGTGGCGCCGCCCAGGCCGCGATCGTGCCCGTCGCGGAAGCGAACGCCGGCTTGGCCGTCGTCGCAGACGACCGGCTCATCCGGGAGTACCTGCCGCTGAGCACCGGCGGTCAGGTTCGAGCAGTGGTCGGCATCTGGCGTGACGCCGCTCCCGTGCTCGAGCGATTGAGCCTCGTCCGGCGCGACGTCGTCGTCGTGACCCTCAGCGCCGCTCTCGTCGCCGCGGCGCTTCTCTTCCTCATCTTCCGGTCCGCGCAGGGTCGGCTCACCAGACAGACCGCGGCCCTCGTCGAGTCGACGCGCCGCGATCCGCTGACCGGGATGCTGAACCACGGGGCTCTTGTCGAGCACCTGGCAGACGAGATCGAGCGTGCCCGGTCGTCCGGCCTGCCGCTCGGCGTCGCCCTCGTCGACATCGACAACTTCCGGCTGCTCAACGACAACCACGGTCATGCCGCCGGAGACGCGGCTCTCCTTGCGGTTGTCGGGCTCCTCCGCAAGAGCCTGCCCGAGAGAGTCCTGATGGGCCGCTACGGCCCGGACGAGTTCCTCCTGGTGGCTCCGCCAGACGTCGTCGTCGAGCTCGAGCCCGCACTGGAACGGCTCCGCGTCACCCTGGCCGATCTCAGCCTCCAGTTCGAGGCCACCGAGCGCCTGCCGGTCACGATCAGTGCCGGCCTGTGCAGCTATCCCGAGCACGGGGCGTCCGTCACGGTGCTGCTGGCCGCCGTGGCCAGCACGCTGGAAGAGGCAAAGGCGAGCGGCGGCGACGCGATCCGGGTCGCCGGGGTCGATGGGGACGAGCTGAAGGGGACGTCGGGCTTTGACGTGCTCCAGGGCCTCGTCCTTGCCGTCGATACGAAGGACCGCTACACGAAGCGCCACTCCGAGGACGTCGCGAGGTATGCCGTCTTCCTCGCTGGCCGCGTCGACGCCGATCCGGAGCTCATCCAGACGATCCGCCTCGCCGGCCTCCTCCATGACGTCGGGAAGATCGGGATCCCGCATCAGATCCTGCGAAAGCCGGGAAAGCTGACCGCGGAGGAGTTCGGGATCGTCCAGCAGCACGTCGCCCTCGGCGACATGATCGTTCGCGACCTGCCGGACATCGACCTGATCCGGGCGGGGATCCGGCACCACCATGAGCGCTGGGACGGGACCGGGTATCTCGACCACCTCGAGGGCCAGGAGATCCCGCTCATCGCCCGGATCCTGGCGGTGGGCGACGCCTTCTCGGCGATGACCACGACGCGGCCATATCGCAAGGCCCTCGACGTTCGCGAGGCGCTGAAGCGGCTCGAGGATGCCGCCGGCAGCCAGCTTGACGAGCGCCTCGTCCGTGCCTTCGTCGACGGGATCGAGACTGCCGCCGACGCACCGCTCCCTGGCGCAGATGTCGCCGCGGCCAGCCTGTGGACGCCGCGCGTCGCATGACGGCGCCAGCCCGCCAGCGACGGCTCGCCTTGGCTGCGGTCGGCGTCGCTGCGACGCTGACGGCCCTGTGGTTGGGACCGTTGCTGCGGCCCGTGTTGGGTATCTCGCTGCTCCCGCAACCCGATTATTACTCGGCGGTTCACGACCGCACGCTGAACGTCCCAGCGCCGGGCGTCCTTGGCAATGATCTCGGCCTCCTTGGGGGCCAGACAGCGGTTCGCGAGTCGGGTCCGTCCCACGGCTCGCTCACCCTCCGATCGAACGGCAGTTTCACGTACTCTCCGGCAGCTGGCTATGTCGGGACCGACACATTCCGATACCACCCATCGGGTCTCCTGGTGATCTCGACACTCGTCACCATCACGGTGACGAACGCCGCGCCGGTTGCCGTCAACGACACATACAGCGCCGTGACCGGGGTCACCCTCACGGTTCCGGCCCCCGGCGTTCTGAGCAACGATCACGACGCCGACGGCGACGCCATGACGGCCAGCCTCGTAAGTGGCGGCGGCAATGGATCCCTGTCGCTCTCTTCGAACGGCAGCTTTACATTCACGTCGGGCGGGTCGTTCACCGGCCTGCGGACGTTCACATACGGCGTTTTGGACGGCGTCGCCACGTCGGGGGTCGCCACGGTGTCAATCCAGGTCAGCGCGCCTTCACCGACACCGACGCCGACGCCGACACCGACGCCTACGCCCACGCCGACACCCGCTCCGACACCGACACCGACGCCTACGCCCACGCCGACACCCGCCGCAACGCCGACGCTGCCGATTCCCGCACCCACGCTGCCCATTCCGACACCGACGCTCCCGATCCCGACACCGACGCTCCCGATCCCGACACCGACGCTGCCGATCCCCACACCCACACTGCGGCTCCCGACGCCGACGCTGGCGATCCCCACGCCGACGCTCCCGATCGCGACTCCGACCCTGCCGCCCGGCGCGACCCCGACGCCGACCTTGGCACCCCGCGCGACCCCGACGCCGACGCCAGGCCCCGGCGGCAGCACGAGCCCGTCGGTCGATCCGTCTTCGGGATCAACTGGTGGCGGCGGTTCATCCGGGTCGTCATCCCCGCCAGGCCCGACGACGATCGGATCGAGCGGTGGGGGATCGGGCGGCGGACCGCAGATACCGGACGGCCCTGGTATCACGGTCGGGGAAGGCGACGGCGCGCCGTTCGACCTCGCCTCCGGAGGGCTCGCGACCTTCGACAGCCTCGATTGGGCGGTTCCTGCCCTCGCCCTGACCGTCCCGGGTCTGTTGTTGATGCTGGCGATCATTGCCCAGCTCTCGGTCGGGGCGCTCTGGCTACCGGTCGTCAGGCGCTGGCTCGGCGCCTTCGGTGTCGGCCGACGGCGGCGCAGGCGGAACGACCTTACGCCCGACGGCGCCCAATCGTAGGTCGGTCGACCATCTCGAGTGCATCTCTCGCAGACAAGATGAGACGCCAGGCCCCTTAGGGACCTGGCGTCTCCAATCGCTCAGTCGCGTTTGCTTCGAGCCCTCACGGAGCGGTGATCGACCCGAAGAGACCGTGGTTCTCGTCGTCGGGACCGGCGGCGAAATACAGGGTATTGGTCGGCCCTGCGCCACCGCCGTTGCCGAAACCGATCCCCCAGAGACCGTCGATCCTGATGCTCTTGTGGTTCGTACCCTTCAGCCTGCCACTCGGCTCCCAGCCCTCGTCATGCGTCAGTCGGAAGGCGTTGATCCGGCCGTCGCCGAAGTTCCCGACGAGGAGTCGGTTGCTGAACTTGCCGAAGTTCGATGGCGCCCAGGCGAGGCCCCACGGCGCGTTCAGCCTGCCACGTGAGGCGACGCGGCCATGGAACGACCCGTCGGTCCCGAATGCGCTCACATAGCCGAGCCCTTTGCCGTCGATCTCGTCCACCTTGTCGGCATCCTGCTTCGCATACGTCACGAAGATCTGGCCGGCGATGTTCTGGATACCAAACGGCGCGAAGCCGGCGGGAATGCCCGGATCGACGAATGCGTTGCCCCAGTCCTTGAGCGCAAACGTGCCGTCGTATACGTCGACATGGCCGTTGTGGAAGTCGGTCGCATAGAGGTAGTTGGCCGTGCCGACGGAGCCGATCGCGAGGCCCTTGTAAATGGCGCCGTTCTTCGACGTTGCGGCGATGACCGCCGCGGTTCCGCCGTTCCAGGCGCTGACGACACCGTCTTCGCCGTCGAAAATGAACAGAGCCGCTTTCGTGCCCCCGCCACCGGTGATCACGAAGTCGGTCGAGCCGTTGAAGACCACGCCCGTCGGCGCGCCGGGGCCGTCAGGGCCGGGAATGTCGACGACGAGCCCGAGCTTTGCCCCACTAGTGCCGTTGTAGAGCGTCGACTTGGCGGTGTGATTGTCGGCAACCCACCACGGCGTGGCAGGCCCGCTGGCCGGGCCGGCGGCGATACCCCAGCCGTTGACCAGATCCGGATCGGTGTTGGTCGCGGCGCCCGGCACATCCGATTGCAGTTTGTGAACGGTGTACCGGTTGATGTTGTGGATGTCATGGGCGGTCACCGGGACCGCGACCCCCACCAGGAGACCAACGCTCGCCAGGAGCACAAGAACACGTTTCGCCATCGATTGATCCTCCAGATCGAGTGGACGGTCCATGACGCGGAAAACGGGGCGCCGTGTACGTCGCTTCCGCTGGAGGTACGACTCGTTGGTTCGATCTGGTTTCAGGCAGGGTGGCCGGCACACGCTGGCTGCGAGCCGGAGCGGGATCGCCGGCAGCTGGGTAACGCAAAGGGACCGGCCCGCATGGAGCCGGTCCTCTCGCGTCGTTCTACGGGGTGAGGCTTCGGAAGCCTCCGCGATCAGTTCAGACCACGGCGCCGGCCACGCGAGCCGCCCAACGCGTTGGCGATGAACACGACCAGGATCGCGCCGAGGGTTGCGATCACGATGCTCTCGACGTTGATGCCGTTGACGGAGCCGACCTTGAGGACGCTCGCGGCAATGAAGCCACCGAGGAGGCCACCGACGATGCCGAGAACGATCATCATCAGGAGGCCCTCACGGGTGCCCATGATCTGGTTGGCCAGGAAGCCGGCGATCGCGCCGACGACGATCCAGGCGAGGAAACCCATTAGAGATTCATTCCTTTCCTTGTCGCCCGCTTCGCGGCGGTCGACCATTGTCGTGCGGACCAGACCCCGCCGCCAGGGAACCGCGATGCGGCCACTCTCCTAGGTCGTGGCCGGCTGGCGCCGGAAGATCCCGACGGCCCAGATCACGATCAGCTCGACGAGCGTCCAGCCGACGAAGGCGACGATGGCCGTGATGTCGAGGATCGATCCCTTGGCTGTCAATGCATCGGTCCTGAGAATTCCTTCGAACGGGCCGACGAACAGCTGGCTGATGGACAGGATGCCTGAGACGAGGCCGTTGGCCTCGCGGGCGTCGAGCAGCAGCAGGACAAACCTCGCTGCGATGACGACCTGGATGAGCCCGAACACGAAGACGACGATGCGCCGGGTCTGCTCGGAGGCCCCCGGGCCAGCCGCAGTGGTCCGCCGGCTATCCGTCCGCACGGTCGCCTGGCCCGTGGCGGCGGCCGGTTCCTGGGTAACGACAGTCCGGTCGACTTGATCGATGGTCATTGCTTCCTCGTTAGCACCGTTCAGGCATCCGGGGAAGCGGGGGACATCAAGACCACCGCCGGGTGACGCTCCGGCCACTGCTGCACTTGCAGTGAACCATGCGGAGGTGGTAGTGTCAACTGTAGTTTCCAACATCAACTGTGGGATACGCGGATGCTGGCCTCATCTTTCGGAGCAATGCTCAAGCAGGCACGCGAGGTGCGAGAGCTGTCAGCCGGCGACGCCGCCCGGGCGGCTGGCATTTCGGCGGCGTACCTGAGCAAATTGGAGAACGACGCGGTCAAGCGTCCGTCGCCGCACGTCCTGCACCAGCTGAGCGAAGCGCTGACCGTGCCGTACGCTGAGCTCATGCGCCTGAGCGGTTATCGCGTCCCCGGCGAGCAGGAACGGAGCGTCGCCGACACGTTTGGTGCGGCGCTGTTCTCAAACCTCACGGACGACGAGCGGGACGAGCTGCTCGAGTACCTCGCCTGGTATCGCGCTCGGCGGCGAACGAATCGCGGCGCCACCGCCGGTCGCTGAGAGTCAACGATCCGGGGCAGTGACCCTTATCGTGGCGTCGCGGTCACCGGCCGATTCGAGGCCGATTGGCGCAACGCCACTGCCCGGCCCACCGTCTCGAGAAGCTGCGTCGAGCTCACGGGCTTCGCAACGAATGTTGCACCACGCGCGGTCGCCCGTTCGAGATGGAGCGTCTCGGCGATGTATCCGCTCAGGAGGACGACACCGATCAGGGGGTAGCTGTCCATCATCCGCTCGGCCAGCTCGATGCCCGACATGGCGGGCATGACGACATCGGTGACGAGCACGTCGATCGGACCGGCGTCCTGGGCGGTCGCAATGGCCTCGGATCCGTTGGCGACCGCGAGCACGTCGTAGCCGGCGCGCTTGAGCAGCTTTGCGGTCATGTCACGAATCGCCGGGTCGTCCTCCACGATCATGACCGTGCCCACCCCCACGACGGGAGCGAGGGGCATGGTAGAGCGCCTCTCCACGGGGGCATCGACCCGCGGAAAGTAGAGCTTGAAGACGGAGCCCTTTCCAGGTTCGGAATAGACGAAGATGCGCCCGCCCGCCTGGTGGACGACGCCGTAGGCGGTGGCCAGTCCGAGCCCCGTGCCGTTGCCGACGTCCTTGGTCGTGAAAAACGGCTCGAAGATGTGGTCCCGCGTTTCGTGATCCATGCCAATCCCGTTATCGGTGACTGCAAGGAAGACGTACGGTCCGGGCGCTCCATCGGCGTGCCCGGGTGCGTGGAAATCATCGAACGAGGTGTTGCCGGTCTCGATCGTCACCGTCCCCCCATCGGGCATGGCATCCCTGGCGTTGATGACGAGGTTGACGACGATCTGATCGATCTGGCCCGCGTCCGCGCGGATGTGACCTGTTGCCGGGTCGAGCTTCAGGATCAGTCTGGTCGACGTGCCGACGAGCTGCCGAACCATCGGGCTGATCGCGGTGACCATGGCGTTGATATCAAGCACCTCGGTGGCGACCATCTGCCGCCGGCTGAACGCCAGGAGCTGCACGGTCAGCGTGGCGGCGCGCTTCGCAGCGTCGCTGATCGCGTTGACGCTGACCAGCAATTCATCAGGGGCCAGGCGAGCCGGATCGGCCGAGCCGAGGTCCTGCGCAAGGAGCTCCGCATAGCCCTGAATCGCGAAGAGCATGTTGTTGAAGTCGTGGGCGATCCCGCCCGCCAGCCGCCCGAGCGACTCGAGCTTCTGTGCCTGGAGAAGCTCGTTCTCCGAGGTCTTGCGTGCCTCCTCAGTGCTCTTCCGCTCGATGGCGTAGCGCAGCACACGCAGCAGTCCGGGAGTATCGATCTGGCCCTTGACGAGATAGTCCTGCGCACCCTCTCGCAGAGACTGTGCCGCAAGCTGGTGGTCATCGTGGGCGGTCAACACGACGAGAGGCACACGTGGCGCGGCGGCATGAGCCCGCCGCACGGCATCCAGTCCCTGGGAGTCGGGCAACCCGAGGTCAAGCAGGATCACGTCGACCGCGCGCTCAGAGAGGTGCGCCTCCGCTGCGCTCATGGACTCGACGTGGGTGAAATCCGTGTTCAGCGAATCGTCGCCGGTGACCATCTCGCGCAGCAGGCGAGCGTCTCCCGGATTGTCTTCGACGACGAGGAGAAGCCTCTTGATCGGCGTGCTGCTCATCCGTATGGCCAATAGGTCAAATGCGACTCCCGCATCGGCGGCAACGCGGGTGTCCGAGGATCCACTGACGGACGCGCGCCGCCACCGTGCACCGACAACGGGTACACCGCGGCCACCGTACTCCCGGGATCAGTTCTCCATGCGGATGAAAACCCTGTACGCGATGGGCCGACACCGTACGTCAATGTCCGTAGGGTGTTTCAGACCATCGCGGGATGGTGCGGTGGGGTTGCTCGCCGCAGCCTGTCGTCATGCGTGATCGACGAGGTGGGGCAACGTCAAGACGGCCGGATTCGAGCGACTTCGTCGTCGAACAGGTCGAGTCACCGGTCGTTGACGACAGCTGGCCCCCTGCCTTTCTCGTTGCAACGATGGCTCCGGTCGACGTCATGGCGCGGATGGAAGACGATGGGATCGAGAAGTTCACGCGGGTGCTGCTCGTCGACGACGAAGAGGACGAGTTCGTCCTGGCCCGTGACCTCCTGCGCCGAGCCGGACCTGGAAGATTCAAGCTCGAGTGGGCGAGCACGTTCGACGCCGGATTGGATCTCCTCAGCGTCAACCTCGTCGACGTCTGCCTCGTGGACTATCGGCTTGGATCGCAGACGGGGCTGGACTTCATCAGGGAGGCACGGTCGACCTCTGCTGTCCCGCTGATCCTCATCACGGGTCGTGGCGATCGCGCCATCGACGCCGACGCGATTGCGGCCGGAGCAGCCGACTACCTCGACAAATCGGAGCTGACGCCGGCGTTGCTGGAACGGTCGATTCGTTACGCGATCGACCGGGCCACGACGATGAGCCACCTGCGCAAGAGCGAGGAGCTCCACCGCTCGATCATCGCCTCCACGCCGGAGGGCTTGCTCGTCCTGTCGGCGGGCGGTCGCGTCCTGGCTGCGAACCCTGCGGCTGGACGGATCCTGCAGATCGTTCCCGCGGCCCTGGTTGGACGGTCCGCCTCCGACGAGGAGTGGGACTGGCTCGATACGGAAGGCGCGCCTCTCGTCGGGCGAGACCACCCGCTGTTCCTCGTGAAGGACAAGCATGTGCGTTCGAGGATCGTCGGACTTCGACGCCGAGATGAAAGCGTCCGCTGGCTCGGCGTCAGCACCGGGTCGATGCGCGACGGTGGTCGCGATGCGGCGTTCGTCGTTTCGCTGGAAGACGTAACCGACGCTCGTGACGCCGCCCAGCGGCTGGCCCAGGTGGACCGTGTCGACGCGCTTGACCGCCTCGCCGGCGGGATCGCCCATGACTTCAACAACCTCGTCGCGGTGATGCGAGGCCACGTCGATCTGCTGATGCATTCCGATCCGCTCGATCTCGACCGTGAGGTCCTGGCGAATCTGAGTTCCACGACCGACCGGGCAAGCATTCTCACTCGGCGGCTGCTCGACCTGCGCGGCCAGTCTCGAGGCGACGCCCATGTCATCGACCTCGTTGCCTTCGTTGCCACCCTTGGAGGCATCGTCCGCGACGTCGTGGGCAGTGCGGTCGACGTGGCGCTGACGGAGCTCACGGAGGAGGCTCTCGTTCGGATCGATCCGACGCGCCTCGAGCATGCGATCCTCAACCTCGCGGCGAACGCTCGCGATGCGATGCCCGACGGTGGACACCTGGCCGTCATCGTCGGTATTGAGCCGACGGCGATGGGTTCCGGGGGTCATCACCTATCAGTTTGCGAGAAGGTGTCTCTCACCGTCCGCGATAGCGGCGAGGGGATGGACGAAGCGACTCTGGCTCGCGTCTTCGAGCCGTATTTCTCGACGAAGGGACGGGGAAAGGGGACCGGCCTCGGCCTTGCGTCCGTCTACGGAACCGTCCAGGACAGCGGCGGCGACATTCGAATCGAGTCGTCGCCGGGCGCTGGAACGACCGTGCGGATCAACCTGCCTCGCGTCGCCGGACGAGACCTGCTCCCTGGATGAACAAGCTGCGGAGCCTCGGGGCGATCCTGGGCTCGAGCGCTACGGACGATCGGCTGTCCGATGGCGCGTGGTCAATGCATGGAAGCGCCCCGGTTCGGCTCCTCCTCGTCGAGGACGACGAGGACGACGCGATTCTCCTCAAACGAACGCTCGCCAAAATCCCCGACGCACGCTTCGACGTTCAATGGGTGACGAGCGGCGCCGCCGCGCTCGATGCGCTCGCCACAGGCTGGTATGACGCGACTCTGGTCGACTACAACCTGGGCGGCGGGTCAGGTGTCGAGCTCATTCGCGACGCGACCGCCGCCGGCTGCGTGACGCCTCTGATCATGCTTACCGGACAACGCGATCGGACGACCGACATGCTCGCCATGAAGGCCGGCGCATCCGACTTCCTCGTCAAGGGCCAGACCGACGCGGCGCAACTCGACCGAGCGCTCCGCTACTCGATCACGTCGGCCCGCATTCGCGAGGAGCTTCGCCGCGGGAAAGAGCAGATCCTCGGACTCGAACAGGTCGGCCGGCTCCTCGCCGAGGACTGGCCCATCGACGATGCGATCGAGCAGCTCCTCCGTGTCATGGGCGATGCGTTCGAGTACCAGTACGTTGCGGTCTACCTTCGCTCGGCCTCGGGATACGACCTGCGCCGAGCTCGCGGCTACCAGTACCCGATCGCCAGGATCGATGCATCCGACACTTCGCTCGAACGCGTCGTTTCGAGACAGCAGCACATCCTCGTTCCCAATTTCACCCGAAGCAGGGACCACCGCGATGCCGACGCCAACGTCCGCATGGAGCTTTGCCTCCCGATCGTGATCGGCGGAAAGACCGTCGGCCTGCTCACCGTCGGTTCGCCGGATGGCGAGCAACTCGGCGAACGCGATCTCATCGTGCTGCACGCCGTGACCGATCGTCTGGCGGCCGCCCTGGCCCTGTCCATCGAGCGCAATCTCGTCGCCGACCGCGGACGTCGCTTCAACCGCCTCGCGGCTCTGGGTCGTGAGCTCGCCGCGGCGGTGCCCCTGGGCGACGACGCCTTCTGGAAGGCGCTCGCCGAGTCTGCTCGGGGAGCCCTCGGATCCGAGGCCGTCGTCCTGCGTTCGGCCCAGGCCTCGCTGAAGGGATCAGCCTGGCAGCAGTCGGCCCGATCGGGCGACGACCTCACGCGCGACCTGGGCGACTCCATGATGGCCCTGGCCGATGCCGCGTTGGCAGAGGGTCAGGCGAATGATTGGCCCCGAAACCTCGCTGCGGTCCGTCTCGACGGCTGGCAACAGCCCGTCGTCCTGGTCATCGCCGGCGCCGTCCAGGAGGGTGCGGGCGAGGCCCTTCGACAGCTTGCCAGCGCGGTGGAACCGATTCTGCGACTGCGGATCGCCGTCTCCCAGATCGAGCACCCTGGGCAGGCACGCCTCGCTGATTTGTGCCTCGCGATCGATTGGGCCGTCGCCCGGGCCCAGCTCGACGGTCGCTCCGCGGCATTCACGGTCTTCGTGCTCGAGTCGCTCGACGCCGCGGTCGGCAGCGCCCAGCTGGCACTCGACATCCGGGCCGAATCTCGCGTCCTGGTGGCAGAGCTGGGGCCGGAGACGGTCGGCGTCGTCGTCGAGGTCGACCCCGACGATCAAACGGCGGCGCCGGCGACCGATTTCGTGTCCACGATGGCCAGGACAAGGCCGGTCCTTGGCGGGGTGTCGATGATCGGTCCGGACCTCGCGGCCGCTGCGTTCGAGCGCGCGTTCGCCGCACTCGAGATCGCGCGACGGCTCGGGCCGGGCAACACCGTCGTCGCCTGAGCAGCCGCCACCACAGACGCCTCCGGGTCTACGACCGCGAGTGGTGCAAGGCCTTCACCTCGAGCATGGCGGCATCGGCCCGTTCGGTCAGCCGATCGGCGGTATCACCATCCGCCAGGGCGACCAGGCCGACACTGATGCCAACGCCGGCCTCGGCCTCGATCGCGACACCGATCGACTCGAACCGGCGCTCAGCTTCCGCGAGGTCGGTCCCACCAAGTCCGCATACGAACTCGTCGCCGCCGTAGCGAAAGATGGGGTCGAACGACCGTAGCTTCGTCCGGATTGCGGCGACGACCGTCTGCAGGACTCGATCGCCGGCTGCATGACCCTCTCGATCGTTGAGATCCTTGAGCCCGTCGACGTCGACGAACGCGACAACGAGCCGCCCGTCCGCGCGGCGGGCCCTCTCGATCTCCTGGGTCAGGGCGAGGCGACCCATCTCGCGGCGGTACGCGCCCGTTAGCTCGTCGAGGTGAGCCGACCGCAACGCCGCCTCGAGCGCGGCCTTGTCACGCGCCGCGTGGGCGCGATCTGCCGCTGCCCTTTGGCGATCCTCGGCCGCCCTCGCCCGATCGCTAGCCGCTTCGAGGCCGAGTCGGAACAGCTGCTTCGTCACGGCTGCCGCCGGGTGATCCAGGGCATTGGCAAGGCTGCCGACACGGGTATCGCGCAGGCGTCCTGCCTCGTCGCGAGCGGCCGCGATCTGATCGCGCCGCCGCGCCGTCTCATCACGTTCAGAAGCGGTTCTCGAACGGGTTCGCTGGTTCGCGAATCGTTCGAACGTCGTCGCGGCTCGCTCGGTGCGGGAGGCCGTGTAGGCTGTCTCGTCCGCGGCGCTGGGTCCCGGGTCGGCTGCGTGGTCGCGATCCGCGGTGGCCTGGTCGCGGTCGGAGGCACGCTGGTCGCTGTCGGCTGCCGATTGATCGCTGCCCGAGGCGAGCTGATCGGCATCGGAGGAGGTCTGGTCGGCGTCTGCCGACGTCTGATCCGAATCGGCGAGCGTCTGAGCCGCGGCGGACGCCAGTGCCTCGTCCGCAGCCCGTCCCGCAGCCCCGTCGGACGAGTCTGGAGCGGACCCGCGTCCCCCACCGTTTCGGCCGTCAGTTGTCACTTGCCACCCGCCCTGTGCAGCGCTCGCGCGGCCGAGCCAACCTACGGCTCCCGGATGGCTCGCGCCTCTGTGATTTCCCGCGCAACGGCTTCAGTGAGCGTCATCGAGCTGAACGGCTTGGCGAGGAATGTCGCGGGTGTGGCGAGTCGGTCCAGAGCGGGGATGGAGTCTTCGGCGTAGCCGCTCATGAAGATGATCCGGACATCGGGCCGTAACTTCAGCAATCTGGCGGCGAGGACCTGGCCGTGCATCCCGGGCATGACGATGTCCGTGAGCAGGACGTCGATCGACCCTTCCCAGCTCTCTGCCACATGAAGTGCCTCGTCTCCATTTCCCGCTGTAAGAAGCGTGTGCCCCGCGCGATCCAGCACCCGCCGTGCAAATTCGCGGACGCTCGGTTCGTCCTCGACCATCAGGACGATGCCGACGCCTGCATCGGGCTGCTGCGCCGCAGGAACGGGCTGCCGATCGAAGCGTGCGGTCACCTTGGGCAGGAGGATCGTGAACGTGCTTCCGGCGGCAACCGCGCTCTCGACGCGAATCGAACCGCCGGATTGCACGATGAGGCCGTACACCGTCGACAGGCCGAGGCCCGTTCCCTTGCCGACCTCCTTGGTCGTGAAGAACGGATCGAACAGGCGGGCGAGCGTCGTATCGTCCATTCCGGCGCCCGAATCGGTGATGCGAATCCGGACGGACGGCTTCTGCGCCTCACCGCCCCCGAGGGCCTCCTGGGGCCGGCCTTCGACCTCGTCCATCGAGATCGTCAGGGTCCCGCCGTCGTGCATCGCGTCCTCGGCATTCACCGCGAGATTGACGAGGACCTGATCGAGGGCGACCGGATCGATCCGGATCCAGAATTTGCCGGGCTCGACGTCCAGGACGACGTCGATGTCCTCGGACAGGAGCGAGCGCAGCATCGGCAGCATGTCGAGCAGGACCCTGCCCGGGTCGACAACGAGGGGCTGGAGCGCCTGACCGCGGGTGAATGCGAGGAGCCTGCCGGTGATCGCCTGGGCCCGGTCGGCCGAGGCGATGACCTGGTCGAGATCGGCCCGAATCTCGCCCTCGGGCAGCTCGGCATGGGCAAGTTCCGTATATCCGCGAATCGAAGTGAGAAGGTTGTTGAAGTCGTGGCTAATGCCCGCCGCAAAGGCGCCAATCGCCTCGAGCTTCTGGTTCTGGAGGGCCTGGTTCTGGGCTGCGCGTTTGCCGGTCACGTCGCTCACATTGAGCATTGACCCGACATACGAACCATCGACGTTCACGATCGGGCTGGCTGCGACCAGCGTCCAGAGATCGGCCCCGTCTGCCCGCAGGAAGCGCATGTCGACGCGCTCGGCATTGCTCACCGGCTGGCGGCTGATCATCGCCTCCGCGGTCGCCTGGTACTCCTCGGACAGGTACTCGGTGATCGGATGCCCGTGCATGGCGTCAGGAGTCGTCCCGAGCAGGCCAGCCATCGCCTCGTTCACGTAGGTCGTTCGGCTGTCGCTTCCGATGAGCCAGACGCCATCGAACATGCCGTCGAAGATCGTCCGAAGACGCTCCATCGGGACTTGCCCGACGGACGTGCGCTTCGACGCCTCCGGGGCTGCCATCACGCCGGTCAGCTTTCGCCGTTCGGTCGGGGCGAGATGCGTCGGCGCGCCCGTTGGGCGCGCTGGCCGGTTCCTGGTTTGCAGGTGCGTGTCCTCGTTTCGCTCAGGCTGCAATAGGCCAGCGGAATCCATCCTGGCCCGGTCGCCATAGCCTTACTGCCACGTCCGCCGCTCTGTGAGGATGAAATCCCGCCGCGAGGGTGGTCCGGATCCTGGTGAGAGGCACCAACGGCGCCGCTAGCCGATAACGGTTCCGGGACCAAGGCGCCGTGCGCCAGCGAGGCTACGAGCACCCGCTCGAGAGCGTCATCCGCGGCGATTCCAGCGTGGAGCCTCCCGATTCGGAACGGCAGCTTCAGCTGGCGCCGTCGCGTGCCAGTGCGTTGAGGTCGAACCAGTAGGTGGACAGGCGGTCGAAGAGCTGCACGAGGCTTCCGAAGGAGCTCGGCTTGACGATGTACGAATTGGCACCGGCGTCATACGCCGCCGCGATGTCGACCTGTGCCGAGGATGTGGTCAGGATCACCACCGGGGTCCGCCGGAGAGCGCGATCGGCCTTGATGAGATTGAGGGTTTCCCGCCCGCCGATTCCCGGCATGTTCAGGTCGAGAAGGACGATGCCCGTCTCAAGGACATCTGTGCGATCAGCGTATTGGCCCGATCGGCGCAGGTAGTCCATGGCCTCCTCGCCGTCTGCGACGAACACGAGCGGGTTCACGACGCCGCTCTCGCGGTGCGCGATTTCCGCAAGCAGGCGGTCGTCGGGATCGTCTTCGGCGTAGAGGACGGCGAGCGGAGCTTGCATGCTCACGCCGCCGGGGCCAGCGGGTCGGAGATTGCGGTTCCAGGCAAGAGGACAACGAATGTCGCGCCACCACCCGGCCGTGAGGTGGCCGTGATCGTGCCACCCAGGAAGGCAGCGATGCGGCGGCAGATCGCCAGCCCCATCCCGGTCCCCTCGTACGCCTGGCGTCCATTGAGGCGCTGGAACGGCGCGAAGATCTTCTCGCCATGCTTCTCGTCGAAACCGATGCCGTTGTCGCGAACGCGGATTTCCCAGCCAGAGGTTCTGTCGCGGCGGCCTTTCGATCCCCGCGACTCGCCGCGCGACGTCGCCTCGATGTGGACCTCCGGGGCGACGCCAGGAGCGTGAAACTTGAGGGCGTTCGCGATGAGGTTCTGGAAGAGCTGGCGGACTTGAAGCGGGCTGGCAAGGATCGTCGGGAGCGGCCCAACGTGTACCTGGCCCTTGGTGACGCGGATGCGCTCGTCGAGGTCCGACAGGACCTCTGCCACGACCAGGCCGAGGTCCACCGGCTGCGGTGGCTCCGGACGGATGATGACCTGCGAGTATTCGAGGAGATCGTTGATGAGCGACTGCATTCTCCCGGCCGCATTCGTCATGCGCCGCAGGTAATCGGTGGCCTCCTCGTCCAGGGCTCCCGCCGAATGCTCCGCCAGGCGATCTCCGAACGCCTGGATCTTGCGCAGTGGCTCCTGCAGGTCGTGCGACGCGATCGTCGCAAAGCCCTCGAGCTCCTGGTTGCTTCGCTCGAGCTCGTCGCTCACGGCACGCAACTGCTGCTGGCTCGTCCGGGCCGCGCTCACGTCGCGAAACACGATCACTTCGCCCGCCGGGCCGTCGTCACGATCGTGGATCGCGGCGACCGAATCCTCGATCGGGATCTCGAATCCATCACGCCGGATCAGGATGGAATTCGAGGGCAGGTGCCCCGGTCGGCCGCCATCCAGGCTGATGCCGGTCCGATCAGGGACGGTTTCGCGGCTGGTGGCGTCCACGATGCGGATCACGTCGGCCATCGGCCGGCCTTCGGCCTCCTGCATGGTCCAGCCCGTCATGCGTTCCGCGACCAGGTTGAGGAACGTGAGATTGCCCGACACGTCCGTGCAGGCAACGGCATCGCCGATGCTTTTGAGGGTTACCTCGGCGCGTTCCCGTTCCGCGAACAGCGCCTCTTCCATGGCATTGCGCTCGATGGCATACCGCAGGAATCGCAGCAGACCTCGCGTGTCGATCTGGCCCTTGACGAGATAGTCCTGTGCGCCCGCCTGGAGCGCCTCGAGAGCCAGCGACTCGTCGTTCCGACCCGTAAGGACCACGAGCGGCACGCGCGGCGCGGCTGCGTGCGCCCGAATGACCGACGCGATCCCCTGTGAATCAGGCAACCCCGGGTCGAGCAGGACGATGTCGACTGCTTTGCCGGCAAGGTGACTCTCTGCCTCGCCCAGGCTCTCGACGTGCGTCACTTCGGTGTCGGGCGAGCCCTGCTCCTTGAACATCTCCCGGAGCAAGCGTGCAAACCCGCGATCGTCCTCGACCAGCAGAACTCTCTTGATCCTCGGCTCGCTCACGCCGTCTGGCTGCGCTGGGGCAACATGACCTTCGTCAGCCAGAAATCATTGATGCTGCGCACCATCGCCTCGAACGCCTCGAGTGTCACGGGCTTCCTTAGGTAGGCGTTTGCGTTGAGCTCGTAACTGTGCAGGATGTCGGCGTCCGCCTCGGATGTCGTCAGGATGATCGTGGGGATGGTCCGCAGGCTGTCGTCGTCCTTGATCAGCGCCAGGACCTCGCGCCCGTCCATCTTGGGAAGATTGAGGTCCAGGAGGATGAAGTCCGGTCGAGGGGCGTCACCGTTGGCTCCATCGTGTCGAAGGAACGCCATCGCCTCGATCCCATCGAAGGCGACATGCAGGCGAACGGCCGGATTGGCCTCCCTGAAGGCTTCCCGGGTCAATCGGACGTCCCCCGGACTGTCCTCGACGAGCAGTACGTCGACGGGCCCTCCGCGCGTCGTCGTCACGATGCCTTCTCACTTCGAGCCAGGGCAAAGCTGAATGTGGAGCCCTGACCGATGGTCGACTCGACGGACAGGTCGCCGCCATGTCGGTCGACGATCTTCTTGCAGATGGCCAGGCCGATGCCGGTTCCCGAGAACTCGTCGCGTTTGTGCAACCGCTGGAACATGCCGAAGATCCTTTCGAAAAACTGGGGGTCGATCCCCAGCCCGTTGTCCTTGATCGCGAACTTCCAGCGCGTCCCGCCGTCCAATACGGCAGAGATATGGACCCGCGGGATGCCTGGATTCTGGTACTTGATGGCATTGCCGATGAGGTTCTGAAAGAGCTGGACCAGCTGCATCCCGTCCGCCTGAACGGTTGGCAGGGGATCGTGCGTAACCAGCGCACCGCTGTCCTTGATCGCCCAATGGAGATTCTGGAGCGCCTGCTCGATGGCGAATTCGCTGGACGTGTCGACCAGTTCGTTGCCTGTCGTGGCGACTCGTGAGAAAGCCAGCAGATCCTCGATCAATTGCTGCATCCGGATGGCTCCGTCGACGGCGAACGCGATGAATTCATCCGCATCGGCGTCAAGCTGGCCCTTGTACCGCCTCGATAGCAGCTGGGTATAACTCGTCACCATCCGCAGCGGCTCCTGCAGGTCGTGCGATGCGATGTAGGCGAACTGCCCCAGTTCCTCGTTCGACCGGTTCAACTCGGCCACGTTCAGCAGAAGGTTCTCTTCTGCCGCCTTGCGGACGCTGATGTCGCGGATCGCGGCTGTGACGAGGATTCCGTCCGCGCTCTCAAGTGGGCTGAGCATGATCTCGATCGGAAACTCGCTGCCGTCGTGACGTCGACCCGAGAGCTCGATCCCCGTCCCGATCTGCTGAGCGAGGGCGTCAGCGGCAGATCGCAGGTCGTCGGCGATGAGCCGCTCGGCAAAGCCTTCCGGGATGATGTTCTTGACCTGCTGGCCGATGAGCTCGTCGCGGGGGTAGCCGAACTGGTTCTCGGCCTGGACATTGAGCAGGACGATCTCGCCGCCCTGGTTCACCACGACCATCGCATCCGGTGCCGCTTCGAGCAGGCCGCGATACCTGCCCTCCATCTGTCCCAGGTGCTCCTCGGCCGCCTTGCGCACGCTGATATCGCGGATAGCGGCCGTGACGAGGATGCCCTCGGTGCTGTCGAGCGGGCTGAGCATGATCTCGATGGGGAACTCGCTGCCGTCCTTGCGCCTGGCGGACAGCTCGATCCCGGTGCCGATCTGCTGCGCCAGGGCGTCGTCCGCCGACCGCAGGTCGTCGGCGATGAGCCGCTCGGCAAAGCCCTCCGGGATGATGTTGGTGACCAGCTGGCCGACGAGCTCGTCGCGGGGATAACCGAACCGGTTCTCAGCCTGGACGTTGAGGAGGACGATCTCGCCTTGCTGGTTCACGACGACCATTGCATCGGGTGCCGCCTCGAGCAATCCGCGGTAGCGACCCTCCATGGCGGCCAGGTGCGTCTCGGCGGCCTTGCGGACGCTGATGTTGCGGATGGCCGCCGTGACCAACGTTCCGTCGGCATTCTCGAGCGGGCTGAGCATGATCTCGATCGGGAATTCGGAGCCGTCCTTGCGCCGCCCCGTGAGCTCGAGGCCGGCGCCGATCTGCTGGTCGAGGGCGTCCTCGGCGGATCGCAGGTTGTCGGCGATGAGCCGCTCGGCGAAACCGTCCGGGATGATGTTCGTGACCTGCTGGCCGATGAGCTCGTTGCGCGGATAGCCGAACTGCTTCTCCGCCTGGACGTTCAGCAGGACGATCCCGCCGTGCGTGCTGACGACGACCATCGCGTCGGGCGCCGCCTCGAGGAGGCCGCGATACCGGCCCTCCATTCGGGCGAGATAGCGCTCGGCCGCCTTGCGCACGCTGATGTTGCGGATGGCCGCAGTGACGAGGACCCCTTCGGCACTGTCGAGCGGGCTGAGCATGATCTCGATGGGGAACTCGCTGCCATCCTTGCGCCGACCGGAGAGCTCGATCCCCGTACCGATCTGCTGGGCCAGTGCATCGGCCGCGGATCGCAGGTCGTCGGCGATCAGCCGCTCGGCAAAGCCGTCCGGGATGATGTTCGTGACCAGCTGCCCGACGAGCTCGTCACGGGAGTAGCCGAACTGCTTTTCGGCCTGGAGGTTGAGCAGCACGATCTCGCCGGCCTGGTCGACGACGACCATTGCGTCCGGCGCCGCTTCGAGGAGGCCGCGGTAGCGGCCTTCCATCTGAGCGAGATGCGTCTCGGCGGCCTTGCGGGCGCTGATGTTGCGGATGGCAGCCGTGACGAGGATCCCCTCCGCGCTCTCGAGGGGGCTGAGCATGATTTCGATGGGGAACTCGGTGCCATCCCGGCGCAGCCCGGTTAGCTCGATTCCTGTGCCGATCTGCTGCGCAAGGGCGTCCTCGTCCGAACGCAGATCGTCCGCAAGCAGCCGCTCGGCAAAGCCATCCGGGATGATGTTTGTGACGAGCTGCCCGAGAAGCTCGTCGCGGTGGTAGCCGAATTGCTTCTCCGCCTGGAGGTTGAGCAGGACGATCTCGCCCGCCTGGTTGACGACGACCATCGCATCGGGCGCGGCCTCGAGGAGCCCGCGGTACTTCGCCCCTGCTTCCTTGCTTTCGCTCAGATCGTGACTGAACTCCGAGAACCCTCGCAGGGCTCCGGCCGGGTCGCGCAATGCCGTGATCGTCACGCTCGCAAGGAATTGCGAGCCGTTCTTGCGGACACGCATGCCCTGTTCCTCGTACCGACCGCTGGCCTCGGTCATCCGCAGCACGTCGGCCGGACGGTCCTGCGCAACGTCCTCCGCAGGAAAGAAGCAGGAATAGTTGCGACCGATGATCTCGTCGGCCGCATAACCCTTGATCCGCTCCGCGCCGGCATTCCAGCTGACGATCTGACCGTCCGCATCCATCAGGTAGATGGCATATGCCTCGATGCCATCGAGGAGCATTCGATAGCTCTCCTCGCTCTCTCGAAGTGCCTCCTCGACACGGCGGCCGCTGCCCTCCATCTGGGCCAGGTGTGTCTCGGCGGCCTTGCGGACGGTGATATTGCGGATTGCGGCGGTTACGAGAACGACCCCGTCGGCGTTCTCGAGCGGGCTGAGCATGATCTCGATCGGGAATTCCGAGCCGTCCTTGCGACGCCCGGTGAGCTCGATCCCCGTCCCGATCTGTTGGGCCAGGGCATCTTCCGCGGATCGAAGATCGTCGGCGATGAGCCGCTCGGCGAAGCCCTCCGGGATGACGGTGGTGACCTGCCGGCCGATGAGCTCGTTGGGCGCGTAGCCGAACTGCTTCTCCGCCTGGACGTTCAGCAGCACGATCTCGCCGGCCTGGTTGACGACCACCATCGCGTCGGGCGCGGCCTCCAGCAGGCCCCGGTACTTCGCCTCGGCGTCCTCGCGGACCTCGCCCTTGCGCGTGGTCAGCACGTGGCACCCCGATCCGACGTTCGTACTTCAGCGAGCAGCAACCTGTGCCCGTCGACCCGGTCAATGGAAGTCATCACCACACGGTGACACCCCAACAATCTCCACAACAGCCCACCAACGCGGTCGTACGGACGCGTCATTGGTCTCTCCCCGGAATACGTGAAACGCGTTAGGTCGCTCACGTGTCCCATCCGGTCCTTCGGGGGCGTGCGGCCACGCACGACTCCGGCCGCACATCGAAACCCACGGTATCGTTCAGCGAGAACCGAGCGCATCGATGGAAACCCGCCCGTGCAAGACGGCTGGGCGCGGCCCCTTTTGCTGCCCTTGGCGCCCGACGCGATACGGCCTACGCGTTAGGGACTCGTAGCCCGCTCGCGGGCGGCCGCTGACCGAACGTCTACTGTCAAGTGGCCGTCGCGCCGCTCACCATGGCGACATGCGCCCGATATCCCAGGGCCCCTCTGTGCCCGCGCTCGGGCCTGCGCTCCGCCGCGCGACGATCCTGCTCGCGCCGGCGGCGCTGGCCTTTGCGCTCGGCTCATTCGCGGCTGGGTTCGTCTTTGCCGATGACGCCATGTACCGGACCGCGGGCGTTCTCGCCGTCGGCTCCGCGATCTTTGCTTTGGCCTGGCAGCTTCTCCAGCGAGGCCTTGTCCGGCCTGCGTCGTTGCTGCTCACGCTGACGCTGCTCGTCCTGCCGGTCCTGTTTGCCGCCGCGGAGCCGCCAACATTCGCGTCCTTCCCGCTCGTCCCGCTGCTTGGCGTTGCCTTCGCGCTACCGTTCCTCGAGGGACGCCGCCTCGCCGCCCTCATGGCGCTGGCGTGTCTCAGTTCTGCGGGCACGACGGCGATCCAATCGATCGCTCCGCAGGATGAGCATCTGCCGGACTGGTTCTTCGCGACATTCAACGTGCTCGGCCTCATCGCCCTCGTTGGCGTCCTGCTCATCCTTCTCGCGGCGTTCAGCAATCGGCTTCATCGCTCGCTCCGCGAGGTGACCGACTCGGCGGTGGCTCTCGCCCATCAGGCGACGCACGACTCTCTCACCGGGCTCGCCAACCGCCAGGCGGGGCTGGCCCAGGCGCAGGCGGTCCTGGACGGACCGCAGCAAGACCGGGCAGGAGCGGCGGTGCTGTACATCGACGTCGACGAGTTCAAGCGCATCAATGACACCCTCGGCCACCTGGCCGGCGACGCTCTCCTCGAGCGGGTTGGGCAACGCATCGCCACCGCCACGTCAACCGGCACAACGGCTCGACCAGGCGGGGACGAGTTCATCGTCGTCATCGCCGGCCCGGTCGACGACGCAGCAGCTGGCAGGGCCGCCGGCGCGATCACCGACACCCTCGCAGTTCCGTTCACGGTACGTGGCCGCGAGGTGCGCGTCACGGCGAGCATCGGCATCGCCCCGCTGGACGGTGCGACGACCGCCGAGGAGGTCCTCGCCCGAGCCGACGCCGCGATGTACACCGCGAAGCGGGCGGGCAAGGGTCTGACCGCCGTGTTCGATCCGATGATGTTCGCCGAGCTCCAGGGGCGGCTCGAGCTCGAGGGCGAATTGCGCCTCGCCCTCGAAACCGACCAGCTGCGCCTCGAATACCAGCCGATCCTCGAGCTGGCGACCGGTCGCATCGTCGACCTCGAAGCCCTCCTGCGTTGGGACCACCCGTCGGGCCGGAATGTCGGCCCGGCCGAGTTCATCCCGGTCGCGGAGGAATCGGGCCTCATTGTCCCGCTCGGTCGGTTCGTGCTCGCCCGCGCGCTGGCCGACCTTCGATCCATCGAGGACGAGCTCGGCCCGGCACGACGCCCGATGATGAGCGTCAACCTGTCGGCCCGACAGCTCGGAGATCCGGGACTCGTCGATGTCGTCGCGAAGGCCCTCGCGGATGCCGGCGTGGCTGGTAGCGCACTTCGGCTCGAGATCACCGAGACGGCAATGCTGATCGGCCTGGAGAGTGCCGCCGAGACGATCGTTGCGCTGCGCTCACTTGGTGCCAGTATCGTCATTGACGACTTCGGGACCGGCTACTCCGCGCTCGACTACCTCAAGCGGTTCGTCGTCGACGGGGTGAAGATCGACCGTTCGTTCGTTTCCGGGCTGGGCCGGCTCGGTCCGGACGAGGCGATCGTGACCGCGTCGATCGCGTTCGCCCACGCGCTCGGCCTCGAAGTGACGGCGGAAGGGATCGAGACCCGCGTCCAGCTGGACCGCCTCGCCGAGCTCGGGTGCGACCGGGGCCAGGGCTACCTCATCGGCCGGCCCACCCGGCTCGAACATGTCGTTCACATGCTCGAGGCCGGGCATCTCGACCTCCGGCCGCTCAAGCAGCTCGATCGGCGGGTACTGCGTAGCGGCGACGCGGCCCTGGCGGGATAGGTCTGCGGGTCGTGAACGCCTGATGGCCCGGGCGAGGGAGTCGTCCGGGCCATCGATCGAAGGTGACGGCGGCGGTCACGCCGACGGGGGTGTGCAGGGCGACGGTGGGTGAATGGCGTCGCCGAGGCGACTCGTGATCGCCTCAAAGCCGACCGCGGCGTGGCCGCGCACGGCATAGAGTGCAACCTGAACGTCCGGGGCGATCGGCGAGGGCGGATGCGATCCGAGGATCCGCACGAGGCGGCCGTTCGCCTCGACTAGCACCCGGCTGACGGAGGTCAGCTGGTTGTCGAGACCCGTGGTCGACAGGTCGGATGCAAAGACATCGCCATCAGCCAGGCTGGCGTCGGCGGTACCGATCGCTCCGTCGGTGTTGCACAGCTGAGCGTCGATCGTGCCGATCAGCGTCCCAAGCGATGACCTGGCCTCGAAGATCGGCGCGGGCGGATGCTCCGGGAGCACGCTTCCGAGGATTCGATCGAGTCGGCCGTTCATTGCAAGGACGACGTTGTCGACGGCGCCGATGCGATTCACGATCGAAAGGCTGGTGTTGTCGGTCGACGACACCGGGATGCGATCCGTCGCGCCCAACGCCGTTGCGGCGGTCGCAAGGCTGAGGGTCGCGACGAGGGCGACGGCCGCGAGCCGCCGATAGGGAAACCGGGACATTGGTCCCTCCTTCTGGTCTCGGACCGGCTTCAGCCGGGGAGACCGATCGTGCTGGTCTGGGCGTTCGAGCCGGCGGACCGGCCGCCCAGGTCCTGTGTAGTTGCTTCGACGATTCGATCAGCAGTCATTCCGGCCGCCGCGGCGGCGGCCCTCAGGATCTCGATTGACGGCGCCTCGAAGAGCCAGAAAACGGTCTCGTCCTGGGCGACGGTGACCGCTCCCAGGTAGTGGACGGTGCCCTCCCCGGAGGCCTCGGCCGCCGCGGCCAGATGCTCCGGGTCCGGCGAGCCGGCCGACGCCGGCCAGTAGCCCTCGATGAGATAGGTCACGACGGCTCCATTCATTGGAATGAGCCCGCCCGGCCGGCGGCCGGGCGGGCTCGACGAGCTATTTCGCCTGGAGCTTGAACGTGGCGGAGGCCGCGCTCCCGAGGTACCGAGCGGCATCGCCACCCGCCGGCGCCCATGTCGCCGTGAGCGGGTAGGTCCCGTTCTTCTGGGCGAGCTTGAGCTGGGTACTGGCGACGCCGCTCGACGACGTCACGGCCGAGGCCGTTTGCGACCCCAGGGTGAATGCGATCGTCCGACTGCCGAGCGGCGTTCCCGTCGCGTCGACGAGAACCGCCGAAAGCGTGATCGTCTTGTTGGCGCCACCGGTCAGCGTCCCGGTGTAGGTCGTCGCTGTCGCCTTGCGGGCGATCGCAACGCTGCCGGTCCCGGCCGCCGGTGTGTAGAGCGTGTCGCCGGCAAAGCTCGCCGACGTGCCGTAGGTCCCGGCCGCGAGGTTCGGGGTCCACGCGGTCGAGCCCACACCGGACGAGTTCGTGACCGCGGCACCCGAGTCGGCGCCGTCGACCTTGAATGTCATTGTTCGGCCGTTGACGGTCTGGCCGAACTCATCGACGAGCGAGGCCCGGAGATGAGCATCGGTGGCGAACGTCGCCGCCGTGTCGCCGATCGCGCCGACGCTGACGTCCCGGGCCCTGACGACGATGTCGCGGATATCGGTCTGGCAGGCGCCGTTGCGGTCGCACGCCGTGAAGTACGCGGTGTAGGTACCGGGCGCGGCGTAGGCGTGGGTCACGCTCGGACCGGACGTCGCGCTTGGCGTGCCGTCACCGAACCGCCACTGGTAGGTCAACGTCGACTGGTCGTCCTTGCCCGGATCGACGGCCTGTCCATTGAAAGCGACCAGCCGCCCCCAGGCCGCCGTCGTGTCGAAGCCGGCATCGACGACCGGTGGCAGGTTCCCGATGTCGACGCTGAACGCCTGCGTCGCGGTCAGCCCGGTGACGTCGGTCGCGGTCAGGAGACCTGAGTAGAGGCCGCTGCCCTGGAAGGTGTGCTTCGGGTTTGCGCCGAATGCAACGCCGCCGTCCGAGAAGTCCCAGCGGATGGTCGGGTCGCCGCAGACGCTCGTCGACAGCGAGTGAAAATCGACCGGCGTCCCCTGGATGCCGCTGTAGCTGTGGGTGGCACCGCCGCCCGCGTCGGGAACGGGAGGGATGTTGTTCTTGGCGAGGCTGCCGAGCGTCACCTGGCCCGCATCGCCAGTCAAGCTGAGTCCGGCGTCATGCGATGCTGCGCTGATGGAGGTGAGGTCGTCGCCGAAGACCTCGAATTTGGGCCCGATGATCGGGTTCACCACGGCAGCGGCATGGAGTGCGCCACGACCGGCCATGGCTGTCGTCGGCGTGTAGGCGTTGCCGGCGAGGTGATAGATGACGTCACTGCCGGACGGCTGGGTGCACGGCAGGAAGATGGGGTCGGCTACATCCGACGGGGACGAGCCGAGGAACGTGAGGGTTCGGTCGATTGACCCGCTACCGCCGACGAACGTCACCTTGCGGGCTTCGATCGTCCCGTCGCTGCTGATGCTGAACTCGAGCCTGAGCTGGATCGACAGGACGATGTCGAGGCTGCCGATCAGGCTGGCGCCGATCGTCTTCGACGCGACCTCCATGTCCTGCGTGTTCGAGACGCACAGGAGGGGACTGTTGCCCGGCAGCGGCATCGAGCAGCCGGTCGCCGTCCAGGTGGCCGCCTTGTCGATGTCGTCAGACCCGCCTGACGGGCCCCAGTTCGAGCCGCCGGTCGGGTCGTTGAGGAGTCCCGCCGAGCCCTTGACGGTGCCAGTCGCGACAATCACGCCACCCTGCGGCGTGAGGATGTCGTGCAGGTCGAGGGTCTGACCCTGGCGCAGCAGGGCATCGTCGTAGTGCTGGTTGGTCTGGGTACCCGCAACCCAGTGGAGGTCGTCGATCGTCGCGGTCGTGGTCGCGCCATAGGCCCAGCTGCCGGAGCCGAGGACGATCTTGAAGCCATCCGGGATGCATGCGTCGCAGACGCCATTGACGTCGAAGCTGTAGGCGGGCGTGCTGTCGCCCTGGTAGGTCAGGTTGATCGTCTTCGCCTGCGGCGCGGCCGCAACAGGGGCCGCGGCGATCATCGCGATCAACACAGCGCCAAGGAGGGCTGTCAGCCGCCGTAGAGGCCGGATCTGGTGACGGGGTCGGGACATCTCGCTTCTCTCCACCCAGGGGCGAGTTCGCGACGCGTAGCTTCGGTCACGGTTCGCCATGGCTCACGCTGGAGGTAGGCGGTGCGTCGTCGCATCGGGTGATTCCCTATCGAGCGCTTCCGTTTCCGCGCATCGCACTACTGGCGGCTAGGCTGTGCGGCGATGGGCACTGAGATCGTCGGGCGCTCGGCCGAGCAGGCGGCGATCGATCGATTCGTTGCGGCGTTCCGCGACGATCGCCCCGCTGGCGAGGTCCGGGGTCCGCGCGGCCTGGCAATCGAGGGCGAAGCGGGGATAGGCAAGTCGACGCTCTGGGCGGCGGTCGTCGGCGCGGCTGGGGACGCCGGTGCCCTCGTCCTGGAAGCGCGACCGGCATCGCCTGAGGTTCGGTTGTCGTTCTCGGGCCTGGCAGACCTCCTCGATCGCGACATCGACGCCGTCCTCGATCGGCTGCCACTGCCCCAGCGGGCCGCTCTCGAGATCGCGCTCCAACGACGGCCGGCCGGTGACGGGTCCGAGTCCGGGATCGTCGGCGTCGCCGTCCTCCACGCCCTCCAGCTGCTCGCGGCCACACGAGCCGTCATCGTCGCCGTCGACGACCTCCAATGGCTCGACTCGCCGTCCGCAGCAGCATTGGAATACGCGATCCGTCGGCTCCGGACGGAGCCGATCGGGGTGTTGACGGCGAGGCGGATCGGGCCTGATGCGCCCGCCGTTTCCGAGGCGTCCGAAATCCCGGAATTGGTTGCGCTCCTGCCACCGGGTGGCACTGAACGGCTGGGCCTCGGGCCGCTGCCGATCGGCGCGCTGCATCATCTCCTCCGGACCCGCCTCGACCTGTCGTTGCCGCGACCGGTCCTCGTTCGGGTCAACGACCAGTCCGGCGGCAATCCGCTTTACGCCCTCGAGCTGGCCCGCGACTGGGCGCGCGTCGGGAAGGACGGAGCGGCCGCAGGCGCTTTCGAGCACGAACCGGCGTTGCCGGCGTCGCTCCGGGACCTGCTGCGGCGTCGCCTCGACGGGCTACGGCCCGCGACGCGCGACGTCCTCCTCGTCGTCGCCCTGGCCGGCCAGCCGACGATCGGTACCGTCCTCGGAGTGACGGGTCGGACCAGAGCCGCGGTTCGCGACGATCTCGAGCCGGCTCGTCGAGCGGGAATACTCGAGCTCCTGCCCGACGACGAGATCCGCATCGGGCACCCGCTGCTGGCGGCGGCGATCACCGAGGCCGCATCCCCGTCAGAGCGACGGATTGTCCATCGTCGGCTCGCCGATCTCGCCACAGAGCCGGAAGGACGGGCTCGCCATCTCGCCGCCGCGGATGACGGTCCGGACCTCGAGACAGCGACGGCGCTCGCCGACGCCGCCGACATCGCCGCAGCCCGCGGGGCCACTGCGGCCGCTGTCGAACTCCTCGACGATGCGGTTCGTCGCTGGCCGCCTGATCATCCGCTCGGTCTGGAGAGGGTGCTCTTCAAGCGTGCCGAGCGGAGGTTCCTCGGCGGTGATACGGCCAGGGCGATGGCGGAGCTGCGCGCTCTGGTCCCGCGCCTCGTCGATCCCACCATCCGGCCCGACGCGGAGATCCTGCTCGCGACGGTGATCGCATACGACGGTGATGCGGCCGAGGCTCGCCACCTTCTCGAGGAGGCCGCCGAGCGAACCGTCGATCCGGCGAGCCGGGGCAGGATGTATTCGCGGCTGACCTGGATCTACGAGGACGACCTCGCGGCGTCCGCACGGGCCGGTCGGAAGGCCGTGGAACTGCTCGACCCGGATGTGGATCCGGCCGCGTACTCGTTTGCACTCATGAACGTCGCCTCCGTGGAGCTCCAGCTCGGCTTGCCGCCGGACCATGCGGCGATCGAGCGTGGCCACGAGATCCAGGAGCGGGCCAGGGTCTGGGAATACAGCACATTGCCGGCGAACTGGTCGAAATGGATGGACGATTTCGACCGATCTCGCGAGCTGACCGAGCACTACATCGAACGTGCTCGC
>Ga0307308_10000064_pt1 | contig 29099 bp, 27 predicted proteins | sample ER_DNA_195_FD_194501 | JGI IMG/M metagenome (GOLD analysis project Ga0307308, IMG submission 194501) | Bulk soil microbial communities from the East River watershed near Crested Butte, Colorado, United States - ER_DNA_195 | ecosystem: Environmental > Terrestrial > Soil > Floodplain | place...
GCCTTGTTCGCGAGTGGCGTCGAGCGGTGAAGAACGCGTTGGAGTGAAATCGCCCTGCGCGTTCTGACACTTTTCGCCGCATCGTCGGCCCGTCGTGCCTCCGATCAGATCAGTGCTTTGTAAAAAGAGGCCGCTTCAAGGCGTTGCTGGAGTCACGTTTGGTTCTGGTTGCGAGGCGCCTCGGGATCTGACATCCGCGCGTGCGCGTCTAGCTGAATCCGGCTCAACGGAGCGGGCAAACTTCCGCTTCAAGGGGAAGGCGGTCGTCCGCGCAGGCATCGCGACCGCCTTCGACCAGGTCGTGACGGCAGACCGCCGTGCGCGCCTGCCGCTGACGATCTCTGGAGAGTATGCTGAGCCCGCCGCCGCAGCGCGGGTTCCGCAGCGCGGGTTCCGCATCTTTCGCCGCTAGCGTCCGTGCGGCAAGGCGTGACGCCGAGGCGCGTCGTCGAGCGACCGGTGGGCGTAAGCGAACGGGTGGCGATAGACCTCCGTCGCCTCGTCGCCGCTGACCGGAATCGCGACCTCCTCGTCGGTGCGCTCGTCGCGCGCGAAGACGACGAGCGAGCTGTCTCTGCGATCCCAGATCAGCGCGACCTCGATACCGCCGCCGCGGCGACTCGCCAGATCGACCAGGTTCCGCATACCTCTGACTCTTGCGCGTGGACGCGGTCGAGACGCTGGCCGACGGGCGAGGGTACGCCTAGACCCTAGTCTCGGTTCCGCGCCGGAGCGAAATTCGATAATCAAGCAATGGCGCTGAACGTACGCATCGGCGACCCTGCCCTGCTGCCCGGGCTCATCTCTGCGCTGGCGAGCAACGACTGCATCGCGCAGCGAGTCGGCAGCGACGCCTGCCGTGTCGTTCACGTGTTCGCCGGCCATACCGAAGAGGCGCTGAGCGAGCTCGTGTTCTTCGTCCGCGCCTGGCAGCTCGCACATCCTGATGTCTGGGTGGTCGTCACCGATTGACGACGGTCATCTCGACCGCTCCGCAGCGGCCAGCAACGGACTCTCGAGCAGACCTCGCCGATACGCCGCGTTGACCGCCTCCGTCCGGCTGGAGACCTCGAGCTTGCGGTAGAGATTGGTCAAGTGGAACTTGACCGTCTGTTCCGCGAGCCAGAGCTGCCGCGCGATCTGCTTGTTCGACTTCCCCTCGCCCACAGCGGCCAAGATGTCGAGCTCGCGGTCGCTCAGCCCGATGTCAGCGCCGGCGGACGGCTCCGGCTCGTCGTGCTCGCCGAAGATCGGTTGCGCGACCGTGCCGCTAACAGCCTGACGAAGCGCCGACGGCAGATCCCGTGGATCGACGTGCTTCCGAATGAATGCGACTGCCCCCCGGCGGAACGCCGACCGGATCACGGTCGTCTCGTCGACGCCTGACAGCACGACGGTCTTGATCTGTGGGTGCCGCTGCCGCAGGAGCTCCATGCATGTCAGGCCGTCCATGCCCGGCATCCGAAGATCGAGCAGCACGAGATCTGGCTGGGTGCGCGCGGCCAGCGGCAGCACCTGCTGGCCGCGCGTCGTCTCCGCCACGATCTCGAACTCGTCGCTCGCCTCGGCAAGTGCGAGTCGCACTGCCGCAAGCATCAGCTCGTGGTCATCTGCCACGAGGACTTTCAGCCGCCGCATGGCTGTCCTCCCCCTGTTCCCCGGTTTCCTCGAACCCCGCGCTCATCATGCGCGATTTAATGCGTAGCTCCATCCCTCGAATTGGCGATTCGCAACGCTCGGCGCGAAGACGAGCCGAAAGGCTAGGTCCCGCTTAGCCTCCCAGGCCGTGCAAGAACGAGTAGACGATCGGCCAGACCGCGACGATGAACATCGCCGGCAGGATGAGCAAGACGAGCGGGAAGATGATCTTCGTCGGCGCCTTCTGCGCACGCTCCTCTGCCGTCTGACGTCGGCGCTTCCTCATGTCGATCGCGAGATCCCGCAGGATCTTCCCGATCGAGACCCCGAGCGTGTCGCCCTGGATGATCGCCTGGACGAACGCTCGTAGCGCAGGACTGTTGGCGCGGGTGAGCATGTTCTTGAGCGCGTCCTGGATCGTGAGGCCGAGCCCTTGCTCGCTCAGCGCGACGCGAAGCTCCTCGCCGAGCGGCCCTTCGACGCGCCTGGCGGTGATCTGAAGAGCTGAGGCAAAGCCCACGCCGGCTTCCACCGTCGTGACGAGCAGGTCGACCAGCTCCGGGACCTCGCGATCGATCTCCTGCAAACGATGAGCGGCACGGCGTCTCAAGATGAACATCGGCGCGATCCAACCGAGCGCGCCGAACGTCACGACCACGAGCAGCACGGCCGCGCCACCGCCGCCGGCCGCCCCGAGCAGCCAGAGCAAAAAGAGCGCAGTGCCCACAGCCGCGATCACGCGGTAGCCGAGGAAGGTCGCCACGCTCATCCGGTAGAGGCCCGCCGAGCGCAAAAGCTCGCGGATCTCGCGTTCCCGGTCGCTGCGGGCGTACCTGCTGTAGAGACCGCCCACGGTGGTCGCGAGGGAGGCCAGCCGCTGACTGCCCCCCGAGCGCGTCGCGGCGGGTGCAGCGAGCTCGGCATTGAAGCCGTAACCGTCTATGTGCTCGAGCGCCTGGCGCCGTCGCGGATCGGTCAGGCCTCCGACCCGCAACACGAGCATGACGGAGAGACCGATGAGGCTTAGCCCGAGCAGAAGTACAAGGATCATGATCAGACCTCGATGTCGACGATTCGCTGGATGACGAAGGAGCCGGCAATCACCATCAGCCCTGCGATCGTGAGGGCAAGGAAGCCGGCAGTGGTCGTGAAGAGAGGCCGCATCACGTCGGGCTGAATCAGGGTCAGCAAGGCCGCTACGGCGACGGGCAGCGCGGTCAGAATCCAGCGCGCCATCCGCCCCTGCGCAGTCAGCGTCCGCAGGAGGCGCCGCACCTCTGCACGCTCCCGGATCGTCTCGACGACCGTGTCCAGGACCTCGGCTGCGTTTCCGCCGGACGTGCGTTGCAGCTCCGAGAGAAGGGCGACCTGGTGCAGGTCACGACTAGCCATTCGGTCCGCCACTCGGCGGAGCGCTTCGTCTGCGGGAATGCCCAGCCGGTCGTCGTTGACGGCGCGGCGCAGCTCTGCCTCGGACGGATCATCCGCGTTCTCGACCATGACGGCGAGCGCGCCGCTGAAGCTGTGCCCTGCGCGCAACGCGGAGGCGAGCACCTGCAGGTTCGGCGGGAGCTGATCGGCAAAGCCGTTTCGGACGATCTTGAGCTTCCGGTTCACGAAGCCTCGCACCGACAGCGGCCCCAGCACCCCGAGCAGGCACAGAATGGGCGACACGAGTGCGAGGAGGAAGACGAGCACCGCCGTGCCGGCCGCCGTTAGGACGGCGAGGCGCCCGGCAGGCATGTCGATTCGCGCGATCTCCAGGTCGCGCTCGAGCTTCGCCAGACGGCCTTGAGCGCGTGGCGAGCCCCCGAGGGCCGTCCGAGCCTGCCGGCCTTTGGCCTTCAGTTGCTCTGCAGGCGTCCGCACCCCGTGGAGAAACTCTTCGACCCGGCCGACGAGGCCGCTGCGACCGCGCGCGATTGCCAGGGCCAGCAAGCCCCCGATCAGAGCTGCGATCAGCAGACTCAGGAGAACGGTCGCGCCGCCGGAGAGGACAAAGCGCTTCAGGAGCGACCGGTGGTATGGAGCCACTCCGGACGGCTTGGGCGCCGTGTAGTCGATAGCCCCCGCACCGACGCCGTCGATCGCCAGGCGGACGGTCACGTCCGAGCTCGGCAGAGCGTCTGAGCGGTAGCGGAGGATGTACTGGCTCGAGAGCCTCCGCCCAAGTGTCGTGTAGATGTCAGCCAACTCGACCGCCGACTTCGCCTCCGAGTACGAGCCGCCGGTCGCCTCGGCGAGCGTGCGCAGCGGCTCCGGGTCGTAGGACTTCGACCGGAGCCCGACGGTGAAGACTCGGACACGCTGGGCCCGCGCTGCTGCGACGGCGTCTTCCAAACCCTGCACGCTGCCGACATCAGCGCCGTCAGAGAGAACGATGATCGCGCCGGTTCTGGCCTGTGCAGTAGACAGCAAGTCGAGCGAGCGCATGACGCCGTCGTAGACGCGAGTGCCGTACGCCAACGCGGGTGGATGATCGAGTGCACGCTCGAGCTGCCCTGAATCCGCGGTCGGCTCGCGCACCACATGCACCTTCTTGTTGAAAGCAACGACACCGATTCGCTCGGCGTTCGTCCGGCTGGCGGCGAATGCTCGGACGGCCGCAACAGCTGCTGTGTACGGGCGGCCGGCCATGCTGTTGCTCGCGTCGATCGCAAGCACGACGGCCGAGTCGAGCGGGCTCGCCGCAAGTGGCTGGAGCTTGAAGCGGCGAATCGCTGCGCCGTTTTCGAACAGCCGCAGCCGAGCGCGAACGAAATCCGCGTCCCGGCCGAGGTCCACGAGGAACGCACGCTGCGGGAACGACAGCCTCTTCACAGGAGTCAGCTGGATATCTGCAGTCGCCGCCGGCACAAGCGCAAGGCTGACCGCTGCGATCGTCGAGACAACGAGAGCTCGACGCGTCATCGTGAGCCGTTCCCCATGCCGAATATGGCGTTCTCGGCGTCGCCGAACATCTTCGGCGACAGCTTGATCCCGTGACGCTCGAACTTGCCCAAAAACGTCGGCCGGAGGCCGGTCGGGTCGAGGTGTCCGATGACGGTGCCGTCCGACTCGATCCGCTCGAGCTTGAACTCGAACAGCGGCTGCAACGTGATCACGTCCTCCTCCATCCGCTGGACTTCTGTGACGTGAGTCACGCGTCGCGAACCGTCGTCGAGGCGGTCCAGCTGGATGATCAGGTCGAGCGCAGCGCTCACGTGCTGGCGGATCGCCTTGACGGGCAGGTCGTATCCCGCCATCAGCACCATCGTCTCGAGCCTGTTCAGCGCGTCCCGCGCCGAGTTCGCATGAATCGTCGAGAGCGATCCTTCATGGCCGGTGTTCATGGCCTGGAGCATGTCGAGCGCCTCGGCCCCTCGAACCTCGCCAACGATGATGCGGTCGGGCCGCATGCGCAACGCGTTGCGCACCAGGTCGCGAATGCTCACTTCTCCCTCGCCTTCGATGTTCTTCGGGCGCGACTCGAGACGCACGACATGCCGCTGCTTCAGCTGAAGCTCGGCCGCGTCTTCGATCGTCACGATCCGATCGGAATCGGGCACGGCCGCTGAAAGCGCGTTCAGCATCGTCGTCTTCCCCGAGCCGGTACCTCCGGAGACCAGGATGTTGAGATCGGCGCGTACGCAGCCGCACAGAAACTCGACGACATCCGGAGTCACCGTCCCGAGCCGCGTCAGCTCCTCGAGACCGAACCGCTCCTTCGCGAAGCGTCGGATCGTGAGCAGCGGCCCAGAAAGGGAGAGCGGCGGGATGATCGCGTTGACACGGGAACCGTCCGGTAGACGGGCATCGACCATCGGCGACGACTCGTCGATGCGGCGGCCGATCTGCCCGACCATCTTGGTGATGATCCGCCGCAACTGGGAGTCGTCCGTGAAACGGAGCTCCGTCTGCGTGAGGCGACCGTCACGCTCGATCCAGATGTCAGTCGATCCGTTGACCATCACTTCCGAGACGGTCGAGTCGCTCAGGAGCCGCTCGAGTGGTCCGTAGCCGAAGATGTCGTCGCCAATCTCGGCAGCTAGCCGCTCACGATCGTCATGCGCGAGCTCCTGTTCGAGCTCGAGGCGCAGCCTGATCTCCGTCGCGATCGTCCTCCGAATCTGATCGGAGTCGAGTACGTCGAACAGCCTCGGCCCGAGCTCGCTGACGAGCTCGAAGTGAATGCGATTCTTGATCTCCGCAAACGGGTCGGAGCCATCGTGGCCGCCGCCCCAGGGATCCCTCGCCAGTCGCTCATGCAGCTCCATCGGTTACCCGGCCTTTCTGCTGAACGCGCGGCGTCCGCCGTTTCGCGTCATCGGCTCGGCCGTGTTGGCGATGCTCGGCACCGCATGACCCGTTGTGCTCATGAACCGCTCGGCCAGAGACCCGAACGCCTTTGCCGCACCCGAACGAGGGTCCGCCTCGACGATCACGCGACCATGCGTGATCGCTCGCGGAATCGCCACGTCGCTCGGCACGAGCACATCCGGCCGGCGACCGAGCAAGCGCTCGACGTCGTCGCTGCTGATCCCGACGTTCGTGTCCGCGCGGTTCAGCACAAGCGTGATCCCAGCCGCGTCGCGGCCCATCTGGGTGAGCGTCTCGAACCCGATCTTCGTGTCCTTCAGCGACAGCGCGTCGAGCATCCCGACCACGCAGAGGTGCGACGACTCGTCGACCGCGGCGATCACCTCGGGCGAGAAGGCCGGAGGCGTGTCGACGATGACGAAGTCGTACCTCGCACGCAGGATCCCGAACAGCTCGTGCAGGAATGGCGTCGTGATCGCGCCGGCCTGATCCGGACGAATCGGCGCCAGCAGTGCGGTCGCTCCGGATTCGTGCTCCGACACGAAGGTGTCCACCTTGTCGCCGTCGAGCGATCCGGCGGACGTCGCCAGGTCGTAGATCGTCTTCTCCGGCCTGAGACCGAGAGCTAGGCCGACATCCCCGAACTGCAGGTCGAGGTCGAGCACGATCGCCCGCATGTTCCGGCGTGCGAGCGCCACCGCGAGGTTGCAGGTCGTGAGCGTCTTGCCCGTACCGCCTTTGGGCCCGAGAACCGTGATCATCGGCGCCGCCGTGGCGGAGCCTGCACCACGGCGCCGGGCAATCACCTTCGCCAGCGCGAACGACACCTGCTCCGGGCTCTGCGGGAGCGTGATCAGATCGTCCGCGCCGGCCTCGAACGCAGCCTCCATGAACCCGTTCGGCGTCCCCGAATACAGGACGACGACAGGTGCGTCCGGCCTCTCGGCAGCCGCAGTCGCGACAGCCTTGAGAGCACGCTCGGAGTCGTCCGCGCAGCCGATGACAACAATGTCGAACGGCGTGCCCGCGAGGAGGCTGGCCATTCGGCCGGCAGCCTCGTCGAGCGTTGCGAACTGGGTCCGGCTGCCTGCCGGCAGCGCCGCTCGAACCGCGGCGTGATCGACGCCGTCCCCGAGCGCGAGGAAGATGCGGGTCTCGCGACTGCTCATCGGTGCCCCCGCAGCGAGCGTAGGACCGCGATCGGCGGGACTCCGAGCAACAGGGTCTCGAGCGTTACGAGATCGGGCGGCGAGGACTCTGCTCCCGCGCTTGGCCGCAGCGTGAGCCAGATCTTTCCGTACTCCGACGAGAACGCGAGATCGGCAGCCTGCTTGTCACTGAGCTTGACGAGCACCTTCGTCGAGGAAGACCCGAGGCCGCCCGTCTTCGCTGCGACACGGATAACCGGAACGTCGGTGATGATGCGCTTCATGACCGCCCGGGTCGTGGCCCCAGAGATCGGCGTGCCGTCGGGCCCCAACGGGGTGACCGTGAAGCCGGCGAAGACGTCGACGTGATTCCCTGCCTCGATCTCGCCGATCAGACCATGAGCGGCGTCGAGCGGAACGGCGATGATGCGGTCCGTCTTCGTCAGCTCGCTCGGAAGCGAAGCGGCCGCCGGCGCGAAGTCGGATGCCGTCAGCTGCGCACCCTTGTAGATCTCGTGCGTGGTCGCCTTACCGCTGAGGTTCGTCGGGTCGCTGAAGGCGCCGTCGCGAAGCTGGCTCTCGCGCATGGTCGTCGTCTTCAGGAGCCCTGTCGACGCAATCAGCGTCCCAGATGTTCCCTTCGGGATGTCGTCCTGCGCGATGAGCACCGTGACGGGCGCGCCCTCGGCCTTGACTCCACTCCGGTAGCTGTTGAGGTAAAGCAGAATTAGGATTCCGGCGAGCAGCGCGGCGCTCGCGGCGACGATGATCGCTCCGCGCTTGCTCGAGATCAGCTTCGTTCCGAGTTGCATGACGTTCCTCCTCCTAGCGTGTGAGCTGCGCGCCGCACGGCGTGAGCTGGGTTGGATCGGTGAGATGGCAGACCGTGTCGCCGGTCCCCTTCGGGTTGCGCGGGATGTACTTGATGAAGTGGCCGGCGATGTAGCCCTTGGGCACAGACACCGCACCCGGGCAAGGGTCGCTGTTCCAGCCGACGACGTAGAACGCACCGAAGTCGATCACCGGGACGATGTCGTTGCCGCTCCCTGAGAACGAGCCGAAGGGCGTAACGATCAGCGGCACGATCCGCGGATCATCCTGGCTGTAGTTCGGCCAATGGATCGGCGCCGTGCAGCTGTTCGAGCCGCCGAGAATTCGATCCTGCATACCGTGCTCGACCTGGCCGACCGAACCGCCGGTCTGGGTCTTAACGCACTGCCATGGCTGCGGCGTGCCCCAGAGCTGGTTGTAGCCCGGGCAGTTGAGCGATTGGTTGATCGCATACGACGGGCCGCAACCGTTGGCGATCTCGTCCCGTAGATTCGAGATGTTCGGATCGCAGTCGATCGACTGGTTCTGGCTGCCGGTCACACGGAGGTAGACGACCGGATCCGTGGCCTGTGACTGCACGAGGAGGTTCCCGGTCGTCGCGATCGAGACTCCGAGCGTGTGCGTCGAGCCTTGCTGGAACGAGTTCGCGCCCGAGGTTGCGCCACCGGCCTCGAAGACGTTCACCATCTGGAGGGGGCCAGACGCGTCGAGGCCGCTCTCGAACGAGCGCTGCACGAAGCCGAAGGTGCCGTTGTCCTTACACGGATTGTTGTTCTTCGTCGTGCACGTTTTGCCGTTCCACGTGCCGGTGGTCTGCTCCCAGTCCCAGCTGAGTGTCACCTGGTGCCCGCCGGAACCGCCTATCGGCATCCCGGAGACCAGCGTCCATGTGATCAGGCCGGTCCCGCCGCCGCCGGGCGAAAGCTGGTATTTCCCGCCGCCGTCGACACTCGCCCAGACGTGCGACGTGATCCCCGGGCCGGAGACGGGGCGATTGCCGAGATCGACCTCGGCCTGGACCCCCGCGCTGCAGTCCGACTTCGCGAAGTAGGCGTTGGGGACGCACGACCCCGGCAGAAGCCAAACGTTCTCGGCGCGCAGACCAGTGCCTGTGCTCCAGCCGCGGATGTGGACAACGCCGTTGCCCGAGACCGCGTCGTAGCACTCCGTGTACAGAGTCGTGCAGCCGGCACTCGGGTTTGTTCCCCCGACGAGGCGCAGGCGGACGCCGAGGTGCGCCGATGTGATGGGAACACCAAGAGCCGACGGTGCCGACCAGAGCTGCTGGCCGCCTGAAACACCTGTCTTCTGGAGCTGCTCCGTGCACGTGCCGGGGCAACCGGCGGGCGGCAGCCCTGTGTTCTCGTCGATGAAAGTCGCGAACGCATAGTTGAAGCGCACATCCGGAACAGCGACTGGCAGAAGGCCCTTCATGTTTGTCAGAACACGCAGCTCGACTCGCGCATGCGCGCGCACTGTTGCGAGCGGCGAGATGACGAACAGGTGCGGAAGGTCGCTCTCGGTCGCCTTGACGTCGAACATCCCGCTGCTGCAGGCGTCCACGCCGTTCGCGGTGTCATCCGGCCCGAGCACTCCGGGCGGATACGTGTTGCGCTGGTACCAAAGCGTCACCGTTCCCTTGCCTCCGGCGCCGCCGACCTGCTGGTTGTACGTGCCGCCGCCGTACGCCGTTGCCTCGGCTTCCATGTTCGACTCGGCGCTCCCCGAAGCGGCAAGACAGTCGGCGAAGTGCTGGCCGGCCGCAAGCGCGGCCGCATCCACCTGCACCTGCAGATGGCGCTTGTGCACGTGCCAGTTTCCGACCTCGATCGCCAGGGTCAGCAGGAGCAGAAAGAACGGCGTGAGCAGGCCGACGAGGGCGATCACGCCTCCGTCCTCCCGGCGTAGACGTTTGACGTAGCCATTCACGAACAGGTCCCGCTGCCTGGCACGGCCGTCGCGTCATGCTCGAGCCGCATGCTGGCCTTGCCTTTGATCGTCCAGCTCGTGCCCATGAAAGGGATGAACTTGTATTTCGAGGAGACCTCGACGGTCACGACGTTCCCGGCAGTCGTGCCGGACGGGTACGTGACGGAGATCACAGCGGCGTCGACCGAGGACGAGCCGGTTCGCAGCTCGTTCGTCTCGAGCTGCGCACACTCCTCGCCGAGGGTCGTCAGGACGGGCGAGTTCACTGCAGCCTGCCTCGCGATCTGATTCGCGACGTGCGTCAGGTCGATCCAGTAGTTCATCGACTTGCCGAAGTCGACGAACACGAGCACGAGCGTGCACAACAGGGGCACGACCATTCCGAACTCGACGACGGACTGGCCGGATTCACCGCGCAGCTTGCGGCCCAGACGCCGCAGCCGAGGGACGGAAGGAAGACCCTCCGCTGCCGAACGCTGAGCGTTCGTCCGCAGACGGAGGGCCTTCCTGTGTTTCGAAGCGCGGACCGAACCGCGCACGCCTTCGTCAACTCCGGTCTCGGAGGTGACAGCCCAGCGTGATTCATGGTTGGCCGCAGTCATCGGGTCGCTACGGAAGAAGGTTGGACAGTGCAGTCGACACCTTGGTCAGGAAGTCGCTGATGCCGGTCTTCAGAACGACCACGATCGAAGCCAGTCCCACGAGCAGCACGCCGAGAACGACGGCGTACTCCGTCACGGTCTGACCCTCTTCGCGCTTGAGATCCTCTGCCTCGAGCATGAATGCCCGGCCGAGGAACACCTGAACGCGTTGCAACATGGTGTTACCTCCCCTCTTTCTGCTGCCGTCTTGCTACGGGAGCAAGTTGGACAGCGCCGTCGACACCTTGCCGAGGAACGTGTTGATCCCCGTTTTAAGCACGAGCACGATCGACGCCAGCCCGACGATCAGCACGCCGAGGACGACGGCATACTCAGTCACCGTCTGTCCGTCTTCGCGCTTGAGGTCCTCGGCCTCGAGCGTCAGAGCGCGACCCAGGAACACCTGGAAACGCTGAAACATCCCCCTACCTCCCATTGGTCGGGTTCGGCGTCGCACATTGCGGCGCCTTTGGTCTCGAACATGACCCGAACTTGGCAGTCAGCTACACGGACTGATGGTCAGCGTCGGCTAGACGTTCGGCGCAACCGGACGAAGGCGCGCCTGTGTGACTACTGCACGGAGCCGGACGGCACGCGCGACGTGCGGATCCACTCTTCGAGCTCGCGTTCGAACGCTGGCCACCACTCGGGCTCGCCCGGTGTCTGCGGCGGATAGTCGTCGTCGGCCTCCTCCACGAGGAGAAGCCAGGCGACGAAACCGACCAGCAGCGCGACGACGCCACAGGTGAGGAGCAGCCCAGGTCGCTGGTACGTCACCTGAGCGGCCGCGAGCGCTGCAACGACCGCGGCTGCGAGCGCAAGGCCGGCACCGCTCCACCTCGCGAGCACGCGATGTTCACGCACGAGCCGCCGAGGACGGACGCTTCCGCGGCTGGAGGTCGCAGCGACCATCCCGACGGAAGCGCCGAGGAGCAAGCTCGAGCCGATCGCAGCGATGACCGCGCCCACACTTCAGACTGTATCGCGCTTCTGTCGGGAAGCGAGGTCTAGCGGGCGCCGGGCAACAGATTGCACATCGCCCGCATCAAGCGGGCGGCCGACCAGAAGATGGCAGCGAGCGTCGGCAGGACGAGGCCGACGAGGCCGACCAGCCCTCCCAGGCGGCTGCCATCGCCCACGAGCACTTGAACGAAGGCAGGCACGACGGCCGCGACGACGAGCGCGCCGAGCAGCATGGCTGTCGCGCCCATGATCGAATCGGGGCCGAGAGTCGGAAAGCGTGCGACTAGCCAGATGGCGAGTACGACGGCGCCGCAGCTGTAGACGAGCAGGAGTGCTTGTACGCCCATATGCCTCCTATCGGCTCCATTCTGTCACGTCGTGAGTCTTTACGGCGCGTGAACCAGAAGCACGCGCGCCGGGTTTTCGTTCCCCGGCAGCTGCACCGACAAACGGCTCGACCCGATCGGCCATAGGTCGAGGTCCGCGGGATGCGCCGCCGCACATACTCGACAGGTATGAGGGGGATCGGAAGACTGAAGGTGCGGCGTGGCGTCGCTTAGCGAAGCTCCGCGACCGCGGCCACCCGCGACCGGGCGTTCGTGGCGCGGCTACGCAACCGCTGCGGCCGCGCTTTCGGCAACGGCGCTCGGTGTTCTCCTGGCGATCGGCATCGTGCGATGAGCTTCTTCGTGGGCCTTGTCGCGGGCGCCTTCCTGCTCGCAGCTTGGGCGGACACTCGGTTCGAGGGGCGCAGGCCCGCGACTCCAACTTGGCGCATCGTGCATGCCGCGGCGTCGTGCATCTTGCTCCAGCTGGCGGGCTTCCTCGGCGGCCGGCTCGTTGGTGAGCACGCCGGCACGATCCGACCGATGACGGCCGTACTCGTCATCATCCTCCCGGTCCTCGTCTACGCGTTCGTCAGCGGCCTGTGGCTCATCCGCACGCTCGCCGAGCTCAGCTTCGCCCGGCGCTAGAAAATCAGCCGGCCGCTGCCGCGGCTTGGCCGTTTCGCCCACTGTCAGGCACACGGGCACGAACTGGGCCGATCTTGGTCCGCTGTGGCCGTTCAAAGTCGTTAGCACTGTGATCCCATGGGCGTCGGCCGCCCGGCAAGAAGCGCGCGTAGCGGCGGAGCCGCTAACCCGAATCGCAAGAGCCTGCGGCCGGCGCCCGTATGTCGTCGAAGTGCAGGGCGAGCACTCGACCGTCCGGAACGCGGACCCCTTCTCCGGGTCTCAGAACAACGTCCGAGTGGCCGGTGGCCGGAACGCAGATGGCGAGTTGGACCGGCGGCCGAGCGCCCCCAGGATCGACGCTGCCACGCCGGGTCGATCCGCCACCCTCGAGCGTGAACGCCACCGGCCTCGGAGCCTCCGGCGGCGCGCTCAGGACGACAATGATCGTGCGTCGGACCCGCCGCCCGGTACCGTAGAAGCGGAGCACACCATCCTGGTGCGGCATTGTCCAGCCGTCGGCCGAGACGCCTCGTGTCGCCCACACCAGCCGGTACGGTCGGGCAACGCGCACAAGCTTGAGCGGCGTCACATCGGCGACGCGCGCGGTCTCCTCGACGAGACGGAAGCGGGCCTCCTTGGGAGAGACGACTAGAAAGTCGGCCGGCTGCGGGCCGCTCAACTTTCCTCCCGCGAAATCCACCGAGACGTCGTCCACCGGAAAGGGCGTGAACGTCGGTCCGCCGTCGACGCGCAGCACTCGCTTCACGTCCTTGTTCCAAAACTCCGCCTCCCACCAGTAGGTCGTCTGCTCCAGCTGGCTTGGAACGAGAGCAACCGTGCTTCCAGATGGGACTGCGGCGTCGATCCAGTCGCGCGGTGCTTCGGCGACGCTATTCACGCGTGTCATTGCCGGCTCGGCGAACCGCTCGAAGACGTACCCCGCCTCGAACGCGCCGAAGGCGGCAACCACTGTGGCGGAGGACAGTGCGACCGTCGAACGTGTCACCTGGGGCCAGAGACATAAAGCGGCGGCCACGATGGCACACGCGACCACTGCGAGGCGGACGAACAACGGTGGAGAGAGGTGCAGCCACTCTGCGGCCGTCACGAGGGCAGGATGGAAGGCGGCTGCTGGAGACGCCCAGAAGATGACCTCGCTGTCGTAGGAGGCGAGACCGGCGAGCCATGCAAAGGCCCCTCCGACAGCGAACGCGACGAGAGCTCGAGGCCGAGCGTCGGAGCGCTGGACGAGAGCCGCTCCGGCTGCGACGGCGAACAACGGCGCGAGATAGAAGAGATAACGGTCCTGGACGAAGGCATTCGGCGTGAAGCGAAGGTCGAAAGACGTGACCTCGAGCGTGAGCATCGGGACGAGCACGAGGAGCAGCAATGCGAACGCATTTGCCTCCTTGCGCTCCGGCCGGGCAACGGCGACCAACGCCCAGGAGGCGGCAAGGACGAACGGCAGCACGCCGCAACCAATCACCACGTAGGAGACGTGCAGCGCGGCCGAGTGCCAGAACCCCGGCGGCAGGAGGTCGCCGCGGAAGGGAACCGCGTAGTTTCCTACGACACGTCCAAGCAAGCCGGCAAGCGCGAGCGCGCCCGCACCCAGACCTCCGGCAACGTATGCCACCAGCAGTACGGGGTGCGAGGCGATCGCCCTTCTCGCTCGTGGTCGCAGCCGGGTCGACCAGGAACCACTCTTGGTATGCGACGCCCCGAACGTCAGCTCGTGAACGAGGAGGACCGCCGGTAGGGCGAGCGCGAGCACGAAGAACTGCGTCCGCGCGAAGAAGGCAAGCAGAAGGGCGAAGATGGCAGCAAGGTCTCGGATTGTGCTCGGCGAGACAACCGCGCGGTAACAGAGAAACACCGCCCAGACGAAGGCTGGATAGGCAGCGCTCTCCGTCAACAGGGTCGTCGATAGGACGAGCCAGGGAGTGAAGGCGGTCAATACGGCCGCGGCGTATCCCGCCACACGTGAGGCCGCTACGGATCGAGCAAGAAGGTAGGCAGGCCATGCGGCACTCGCAAGCAGAATTGGATTCAGGATATGGGCCGCCATCGCCGCAGTTGGCGGCGCCATCAAGCCGTAGAACGGTGCGATCAAGAGCGGGTAGAGCTGACTCAGCGCCGCGTAGTAGCTGCCATGGATGCGTGGGATAAGGGAGCCCGTTTCGGCGATACTCGTTGCGAGCTTCGTTGTTTGAAGCTCGTCCGTCATCACCGCCCACGTGACAACCCTGGCCGCGTAGTACTCCGCAAAGGCCGCTGCCGCGAGAACGCATCCCGCGACCAGAAAGAAAGGCTCCAGGCGGCCGAGGCGAGCACCACTCAGGCCGGCCGAGCGTGCGTCGGGTGGGAGGCGTCGCCGCCCCGGACGCCGTTTCAGGCGCCCCAGCGACGACGCCAACAGTGCGCGAACACCGAGACGCGGCTGGCGGAGGTTTCGGACTGAGTCATCCAGAGCCGACCGCAACCTACCCGGCCCAGACCTTTACGCTCGCTTTCGCGTCCCACTGGGAAGAGAACCAAGGTGGCCGAGCGACTGATCGAAGCGAACGGCGTCGAGCTGTGCACCGAGTCCTTCGGCGATACCACCGATTCGCCGATCCTGCTCATCATGGGCATCGGCGCATCGATGCTCTGGTGGGAGGACGATTTCTGCCGCATGCTCGCCGACGGCGGACGGTTCGTGATCCGCTACGACCACCGCGACACTGGCCGCTCGGTCACCTACGAGCGGGGACGTCCCGGATACACGGGCTCCGACCTGGTCGCCGACGGCGCGGGCGTCCTCGACGCCTACGGCATCCCGTCCGCGCACGTCGTCGGCGTCTCGGGCGGCGGGGCGATCGCACAACTCCTCGCGCTCGACCACCCCGAGCGCGTCCTTTCGCTGGTCCTCATCAGCACCTCACCAGCTTTGCCCGTCGGCCGCGAGCTGCCGGGACCAACTGAGGCGTTCGGGCGGTTCGTATCAACAGCAGAGGCCGACTGGTCCGACGCCGGCTCGGTGATCGATTACCTGGTCGACTACGCACGCGTGCTCGTGGGGAGTCAGCGCGCCTTCGACGAGGGGGCCGTTCGAGACCTTGTTCGCCGCGACGTCGAGCGGGCCTGCGACTTTGCGGCCGTCCAGAACCACGACTCCCTCCCGGAGGACGACCGGCAACGACCACCTCTGTCATCACTCGCGGCTCCGACGCTCGTGATCCACGGCACCGCCGACCCGATGTTCCCGCTCGCGCATGGCGAAGCTCTCGTCGAGGAGATCCCGCGCGCGACGCTGTTGCCCGTCGCGGGCGCGGGTCACGGCCTCGATCGACGGGACTGGAGCTCCATCGTCCCCGCGATTCTCGAACACACGGCCCACAGCGGATCGGCCAGTTAGATCGAGCGAGGAGCGTCGCGAGGGCTCGAACGATCTGGCGCGTGCCGGCGCCACGCCGCGCTGGCCGAGCTTAAGCAACCTAGCGATACGAACAGCTAGCGCTTTGACGGCTCCCTGCGTATGCGGATCGTGGGGGTAAAGCGCGGGTTCGAGTCCCGTCGCTCCCGCTCTCTCCTCGCAAGTCCGGCCGCGCGTCGCTCGTCGGCCGACTTCTCTTTTCGAGGCATTTGCTCTATCAATGGCAGGCGCATGCCGAAACGCCGGCTGAATATCTTTGCAGTGGCCGCCTTGGGCGCCGCGCTCCTTGGTCTTGTGTCCGCGCGCTCAGACGCTAGCGGGCTCCGCGCCAACTCTCCCGAAGGCGGCATCTTCCAGATCGTGTTCGCCCCGCCAGAGAAGCTCGACACGATGGATCCAGCGATCGCGAACACTCAGGCGTCATGGTCGTTGCTCGATCTAACGTGCGCGCGGCTCATGACGTATCCGGACAAACCGGCGCCGCAGGCCTATCGCCTCGTTCCTGAAGTCGCGGCAGCAGCGCCGAAGGTCTCCCGGGACGGCAAGACCTATACGTTCACGCTCAGGCACGGCTTCCGCTTCAGCGACGGAAAAGCCGTCGATGCCCGGGCGTTCGCACGCGGGATCAACCGCACACTGGCACCGGACCTCAATTCGATCGGTACGCGCTACATGGAGGACATCGTCGGCGCCCGCGCAGTGCAGGCGAGGCGAGCGACGAGCGCAAGCGGCGTCGTCGCCAGCGGCTATCGCCTGGTCATCCGGCTCGTGCGACCACTCGGCGACTTCCCGGCGCGCACGAGCATGCCGTTCTTCTGCGCCGTCCCGCCCAACCTCCCCACCGATCTCGAGGGCCGCGGCGCCTTCGCTGGCTCCGGCCCCTACTACGTCTCGGAGTACCGGCCTGGCGAGCGGGTGACGATCAGGCGCAACCCGTATTACCGCGGCAAGCGACCGCACAACGTCGACGGATTCAGTGCCGACCTGACGGGTAGCTCATCCACAGACGTTCTCGACCGAATCGAGGACGGCCGCGCCGACTGGGGGATCATCCCGCCTCCGCTCTACTTCGCCCCCGAACGAGGGCTGATACGGAGGTACGGCATCAACAAGAAGCAGTTCTACGTCCGCCCAGGCTTCACGCTGCGCGCATTCATGCTCAATACGAGAAGTCCGCTCTTCCGCGGCAACCTCCCGCTGCGGAAGGCGATCAACTACGCGATCGACCGGCCGTCTTTCGCGGGCGCTGACCCCGATGCCCAGCTGACGGATCAATTCCTGCCGCCACAGCTGCCGGGCTTCCAGGACGCCAGGCTGTACCCGCTGCGGGGCCCGGACCTCCGGAAGGCTCAGTCGCTGGCGCGCGGTCATCTGCGGAGCGGAAAGGCAACCCTCTACGTGGCCGACCTGCCGCTCACGCTCGCGCTCGGTCAGGTGCTGAAGAAGAACCTACGGGAGATTGGCCTCGACGTGGAGGTGAAGGGGATTCCGCAACCGGCCTACGACGCCAGGATCACGACGCCCGGCGAGCCGTTCGACATAGCGTTCTTCGTCACGCCGTCCGTCGACTTCTACGACCCGTATGCGTTCCTCAACCTGTACTTCGAGAGCCGTTTCATCGGTCGCACCAACTCGTCGAACCTGCGGTCGGCGACGTACGACCGCCGTCTGCGCGCTGCCTCGCGTCTACGCGGGGTGGAGCGACTCCGGGCATACGGACGTCTCGACGTCGACCTCGTACGCGACGTCGCGCCCGTGGTCCCTCTCACATACATCAGCGAACCGACGCTGGTGTCCAAACACGTCGGCTGCATCCTCCTGCGCCCTGCGCTCGACCTCGTGGCGGCCTGCCTCAAGTAGGCCGGCTCAGGGCGACTGGACCGAAACCCAGACCGCGCCACTGCCGAACGCGATACCGAATGGCGCATTGCCGACGTGAATCGTCTTCACGACTTCTCGCTTCGTGACGTCGATGCGCGATACCGTCCCATCGCCGTTGTTCGCGACCCAAACGGCACCTGCGCCGACTGCCAGCGCAGTCGGAGCGTCGCCGACGGGAATCGATTCAGTCGTGGGCGCCGCACCGGCGGTACCAGGGTCGATCCGCGTGACCGTGTCCGCGCCGGTGTTTGCCACCCAGACCGCCCCTTCGCCTGCCGCGATCGCCGTAGGCCGCCGGCTCACGCTCGTCGGAGTGCCGAGCTGACCCTCTTCGAACGTCTCGGGCTGGAATCGCTGCACTGTGGTGCTGTCGGTGTTGACGACCCAGACGTAGCCGCTCGCAACGACGACTCCCGCGGGAGCGGTGGCGGTGAACGTCCGTCCGGTGACGCTGAGCTTCCTGGGGTCGATGCGCGCGAGTGTGGAATCGCCATAGACTGCCCAAACAGCCCCGTCGCCGACCGTGACTGCACCGCTGTCGGACGCGAGCGCTTCGCCGGCGACGTCGATGGTCTTCGTCACCTGACCGAATTCTGCATCGACTGCAGCGAGCTTTCCAAGCGCGCCGTGGGCGACCCACACGGATCCCGCGCCGACGGCGATGCCCGTCGGCGTCCGATCGTCGAGCGGATACGTGCGCGCCGAAGAGCGTCGCTTGGCGTCAATCTTCGTCAGCGTCCGCTCCTCGAGGTTCCCGACCCACACCGCCCCATCGCCAACCGCCACCGGGCCGGGTCGGATGCCGACCTGAATCTCGGCGACGATGTCGTTCGTCATCGGGTCGATCATCCCGATGTGGTTCGGATGAACCCCGCTCAGTCCGCCCCTCGTATCGCGCGTCGCCAGAAACAGAGCCGCGGCGATCAGGGCGAGGAGCACGAGGCTAGCGACCATGATCGCCGGCCTGCGACGCCAGACCGGTAGCGCGAAGGTCGCCTCGAGAGCGTCCGTCGGAGCCGCCTCGCCGCGCGGCGGCGGAAAGTCTGTCGGGAGGCCGGGCGCGTCGACCTGGTACAGGCGGACGGGACGCTCGATGTCCTTGAGCCGCTGGTCGCCCAGATCGCGCAGGCTGAAGGCAAGATCCTCCTCCTCGTCCTCGATCAGGCTCTGCGTCGCCTGCGAGACGAGAACCTGACGTCCATGGCCGGCGGTGCAGATGCGGGCGGCACGGTGAACGGCGAGCCCCGTATAGCGACCGTTGGCCGGCGCCGCTTGGCCGGTGTGGATGCCCATCCTCACCCTCAGCTCGGTCTCATCTGGCCATGGGTAGGCCGACAGCGCCCGCTGTGCCTCAACGGCGGCAAGCACGGCTTCGTGGGGGCTTCCGAATGCGTAGAAGAACGCGTCCCCCTGCGTGTCGATCTCGTGCCCGCGGTGCTGCGAGAAAGCCTGACGGAGCAGCCGCTGGTGCTCGGCCAGCACCTCCGGGTAGAGGTTGCGAAGCCGCCGTACCAGCTGCGTCGACCCCTCGATGTCGGTGAAGACGAAGGTCACGGCGCCGCTGGGGAGATCCGCCATCGCAGAAGAAAGCGTGCCACCTGGACGCGCCGTGCGCGAGTACGCACCTTGTATGGGCCGAGCGGCCGGCTACGAGAGGTGCGTGTCGCTACGCGCCGATGACACGATCACCGTGAGTGCCCGGGCCGCACCAGCTCGCGTACCTCAAGCTGGGACGAGTGCGTCTGGCCGCACCGCGCCAGCGCCCGCCCGCTCCAGGAACCCACGCCTGCCATAGCGCACGCTCACAGGCGCACTCGGTGCGTCAGCGCGGCCAGCTCGCGGTTGAAGCGCTCTGGCTCCTCGAGGTGCGGCACGTGACCGACGCCGTCGTACCAGGACGCCTCGGCGGTCGCGCACGTCGCGAGGACGTGCTCGGCCATCGCGGGCAGCACCACCGTGTCCCCCCGCCCGTGCGTGACGAGCAACGGAACCTCGAGGGTACGCAGCACGTCGTCGTAGTCGATGTTGCGCGCTGCGAGGCTGGCCCGGATCCGCGCCGGCACAACGATGTTCCAGCACAGCGCCGTCTCGAAGTCGTCCGCCGCGAGTGGCTTAACCACGCACGCCCTGAGGAAGGCACGCATGGCCCGGATGTTGGTCGGGAGGTCGTCCGCAGTGGCATCGACGAAGTGGTCGAGAAAACCCGGCCCGATCAGCGTCCCGAACGCCTTCTCCCCGAGCTTGACCGCGCCCTCGACGAAGTTGATCGCGGCGACTCGATCCTGACCGTGCGCGCGCAGGTAGTCGCAGATGACAAAGGCGCCGTATGACCAGCCGACGAGCACCGGCTGCTCGAGATCGAGTTGGTCGACGATCGCAGCGACGTCGTCCGCCCAGAGCCCGCTGTCGGTGTAGTTCTCGGGCTCCAGTGGCGCTTCCGACATGCCGTGACCGCGGAGGTCGTACGCCACGAGCCGGAACTCGTCGGCAAGCGCGCTCTCGTACTGCTCAGCCCAGCAAAGATGGTTCTGCGACCAGCCGTGGATGAAGAGGATCGGCGGCCCGTCCGCCTTGCCCCACTCGCGCACGTGCAGTCGTAGGCCACCGCCTCCCTCGACCGCATGGATCCTCGTTCGCTGCTCAGGTTGGACAGTCGCCGTCATCGCTCGCTCCTTGTGTCGTGGAATCGACGCGATCCTGGCGCAGGAGCGACTGCAGCGCATCGGGCAACGGGCCTTATCTTTCGCCGGCCGCATGCGTATCTTCGTGCGGAAGGCGCTTACGAGCGCGCCTCCCCGGCGCGAAGTCGCGGCGGGATACTTGCCATATGAAGTCTCGTGCCAGCGAAGTGTTCGTCGGGCGCGTTCTCGAGCTCCGAGAGCTCGAGCAGGCGCTGGATGCGGTGCGGGCGGGCCGCGGTGCGACGGTCCTCGTGGCGGGGGATGCGGGAATCGGCAAGACCCGCCTCGCGTCCGAGCTCGCTCGACGCGCCCGCGAGTCAGGGTTCGAGGTTCTGATCGGGCGCTCGATCGACCTCGTCGGCACGGAGCTGCCGTATCAGCCGTTCGTCGACGCGCTGCGTCCGCTCGGCGAGCCGCGGCAACTCGACCGGTCGACGGGCTCGCAGCGACGTGTGTTCGAGGACACCCTCGCGCTGTTGACCGACCGCGCGGCTCACACACCCGTGCTGCTCGTGCTCGAGGACCTGCACTGGGCGGATACGTCGACGCTCGACCTCGTTGTCTTCCTAGCTCACAACGTCGACAACAGACGACTGCTGCTGCTCGTCACGTATCGCGCGGACGAGCCCTCGTCGGCTGAGCGCATGCGCCAACTCGCCGAGGGCGTCCGGCGCTCCGCCGCCGAGATCGGGCTCGTGCTGGGACCGCTCGAGGAAGAGGAGCTGGCTGCATTGCTCGCGGCTCACGCCGACGCTCCTCTGCCTGCCTCGTTGACGGACGCGATCGTGGCCCGCGCCGAAGGAAATCCCTTCTTCGCCGAAGAACTTGTCGCCGCAGCCGCGCATGAGAGCGGCGAGCTACCGCTTCGACTTCGCGACCTGCTGTTGCAGCGTGTGAGCCGGCTCGACGGACCGACACAGAGCCTGTTGCAACTCGCGGCGGCCGTCGGACGCGACGTCGCGTACTCGTTGCTGTGCACGACGGCGACGCTGACGGAGCGCGACGTGCGCACGTCGCTCCGCCACGCCGTCGAGCACGGCGTTCTCGTCGCCGACCAGGCAACCGGCAGCTTCCGCTTCCGGCACTCACTCCTTGCCGAGGCGATCTACGCGACGATCCTGCCCGGCGAGCGCGAGGAGCTGCACGCACGGCTCGCCGACGCGCTCGCACGCGACGGAGCTCCGCCCGCGGAGCTCGCGCTGCACTGGGCGGCGGCAGGTCGCTCCGCCGAGGCGTTGTCCGCCTCAATCGAAGCGGCGCGCCAAGCGGAGGCCGTCTGCGGGCTGGCCGAGGCTCGTGCGCACCTCGAGCGGGTACTCGAGTTGTGGGCTTCGGTGCCGGCCGCAGCCGAGCTCGCACGCCTCGACCTGGCGGAGCTCTGCTCGTGGACAGCCGAGCTCGCGAGCCGAACGGGCGCCGCGCCTCGGGCGCTCGAGCTCGCGCGGCGAACTGTCGAGCTCGTCGGGGAGAGCAACCCTCTCCGTGCCGCGACCGCACACGAGCGTCTCGCCAGCTACCTCTTCGAGAACGGGGAGTACGACGCCGGGCTCGCCGCGGATCGGCGAGCGGTGGACCTCGTCCCGTCGCATCCGCCCTCCCCCGAGCGCGCGAGCGTGCTCGCCGCGCTCGCGGCCGGTCTGATGCTCGTGTGGCGCCATGACGAGTCGCTCGCGGTCTGCGAGCAGGCGCTCGCCGTCGCGCGCGCGGTCGGCGCGGGTGTCCCGGAGCTTCACGCGCTCGGCGTCCTCGGCATCGACCTCGCGTATCTCGGCCGCGGCGACGAAGGCGTCGCGGAGCTTCGGCTTGCACTCGAGCTCGCGGAGCGAAGCGGCGACCCGATCGCGCTCGACCGGACGTACGCCCATTTGACCGATGTCCTGACGATGCTCGGCCGCCCCAGGGAGTCGGCGCGGCTGGCGGAGGCGGCGCTCGAGGAGCTGCGCGAGTACAGCATCGACGAGACGACGCTCGTCTCCAACTGGATAGAGGCGCTGATCGCGAGCGGCGACTGGGACGAAGCGGAGCGCGTCAGCAGGGCCGCGCTGCGCGCGATGACCGGCAGTTACCCCCACCACCTGCTCTTCGTGCGCGCCGATCTCGAGGCCGGACGCGGAGACTTCGGCGAGGCGCGGGCACACTTCGAGGCGGCCCGTTCCAACCTTGAGGGCCTCGACTTCGCCATGGCTTGGTACGACGCGTTCGTCGCCGAGCTCGACCTCTGGGAGCGCCGCTGGGCGGACGCCGAGGAGAAGGTGCGCGACGGGCTAGCCCGCGCGCGTTCACGCGAGACTGCCCAGATTCGCATCCGGCTGTGCGCCGTCGGACTGCGCGCGCAGGCGGAGCTCGCTGCGTTTGCCCGCGCCCGCCGGGATCCGGATGCCGTCCGCGACCGGCTCGACCGGTCGAGGAAGCTGCGTGCAGCCGCTCGAAGGGCGGCGGCGAGCGCGGCCCCCGTCACGCCGAACGCCGACGGCTGGCGCGCGCTTGCCGAGGCGGAGTACGAGCGCGCCCGGGACGTGGCGCGACCCGACCTCTGGGCGGCTGCTGCGGTGGCGTGGGAACGCCTCGAGCGTCCGCCCCGCGCGGCCTACTGCCGCTGGCGACAGGCCGAGGCACTCGTCGCCGCGGGCGCCTCACGAGCCGAGTCGGAGGAGCCGCTACGGGACGCGTACTCCGTTGCCGTACGGATCGGAGCGAGGCCGCTAGCTGCAGAGCTCGAACTGCTCGCACGAGGCGCCCGCCTCGATCTCGAGTCACCGAACGTCCGGGCAGCCGACGAAAGACAGAACATGGAAGAGCTCCTCGGCCTGACGCCGCGCGAAGCCGAGATCCTGACCCTCGTCGCCCGCGGCCTCACCAACCGCGAGATCGCCGCGACACTCGTTATCAGCGTCAGCACTGCCAGCGTCCACGTCTCGCACATCTTGCGCAAGCTCGACGCCCGAAATCGACGGGAAGCGGCCGCAATCATGCACCGCCTCTCACCGCCGCACGTCGAGCCGCCTGGGTTCGAGGCCTGAAGAAGCGTTCCGAACTCGGAGCTGCTCGATCCGGAAACGGTTCGCAGAACCATTCGTAACACGTCCCAGCTACTCGCGGATCTCGCGCCGTCGCCGCAGTCGGTTGACGCAGCTCCGGAAACGCCGGAGAATCGGCCGGCTCACTCCCTCGAAGGAGGTCCGGCATGGCCTGGAGTCTCAAAGGCAGCTACGTCGAGACATGCTCGTGCGACTTGATCTGTCCGTGTAACGCGACGTTCGACCACGGCGCGACGTACGACTACTGCCGTGTCACGCTTGTCTTCAACCTTCGCGAAGGCGAGATCGAGGGCACCGACATCGGCGGGATCAAGATCGCCGCGATTGCAGACACGCCCAAGGTCATGACCGAGGGGAACTGGCGGCTGGGGGTGTTCGTCGACGAGAACGCAACGGATGAACAGGCGGACAAGCTCGTAAAGGTGTTCACCGGTCAACTCGGCGGGCCAATGGCCGGGCTCGCGCCGCTCGTGGGAGAGATGCTCGGCGTGGAGCGAACAACTATCGAGGTTCGCGACGACGGAGTTCGTCACAGCGTGCGCATCGGAGACGTCATCGACTTCGAGATCGAGGACATCGTCCCGTTCGGCGTCGAGACCGGCGAGCCGGTGCGTTTCTCCGGCATGTTCCACCCGGTCGCGTCCGACCTCACCATCGCTGAAGCGAGACGATCGCGGATCAACGCCTTCGGCATCGAGTACGAGGGAAAGACAGGGCTCTCGACGTCCGAGTTCTCCTGGGCCGCCTGAGCGATTGATCGCCTCAGCGGACGAACAGCTCCGCGGCCGCGGTGACCTTGCCGTTGCCTTCGCGGCCGCACGCACTCGGCTAGGACTCGTCGCTGTGCTCTTCGTCCTTGCCGGCATCGGCTGGTGGTGGACGGTCGATCAGATGAGCGGCATGGACAATGGTCCGTGGACCGAGCTCGGAACGCTCGGGTGGTTCCTCGGCGTGTGGGTGGTGATGATGGCCGCAATGATGTTCCCGTCGGTTTCGCCGACGGTCGCCCTGTACGCCCGCATGGCGAGTGCGCAGTCCGGCGTTCGTCCACTGCTGTTCGCAGTCGGCTATCTCGTTACGTGGGCTGCTGCGGGAGCCCTCACCTTTGTCGTTGCGTTCGCCGGCGGCCGAGCAGCGGGTGACGTGCTCTCGTGGGATCGCGCAGGCCGCTGGGTCGCGGGCGCGACGCTCATCGTCGCCGCAGTGTACGAACTGACGCCGATGAAGGATGCCTGCCTGGGTAAATGCCGTAGTCCGCTCGGCTTGTTACTCGGCTCTTGGCGTGACGGCTGGTCCGGCGCGTTGCGAATGGGCGTTAAGAACGGCGCTTGGTGCGTTGGCTGCTGCTGGGCGTTGATGGCGTCGTTCTTCGCGCTGGGGATCATGAGCATCGTCTGGATGACGGTGATCGCCGGTCTGATCGCAATCGAGAAAACTCTCCCATGGAGGCGTGTTGCGGCATACGGAACGACAGCGGTACTACTCGCGCTCGGCTTTCTCCTGCTCGCAGCCCCGCATGCCGTCCCAGGTCTCACCGTCCCTGCTAGCGGTTCAATGTCACAGATGAATCAGATGGGGCCCTAGGACAAGCCGCGGGACCGCCCCGAGCATTGGTCGACAAGCCGTCGGTCGCGTGACAGAGTGCGCCATGAATCCAGGGGAGGGATGACTCATGGCGGACGACGTGACAATGCGGCGCGGAGAGTTTCTGACGAAAGGCGCTGCCACGCTGGGCGCGGCGGTGGCCGCCCCGCTTGTCGGCGCCGCCGCCGCGCAGGCCGCCGCCGAACGGGCGCTCGCGGGCGTCGGGCGCGGCGAGCTGGGACTCGTGGGCTTGGACCACGTCGGGATGACCGTGCCCGACATCAACCAGGCGATTGAGTGGTTCGAGGACGTACTGGGCGCAGTCGCGCCACTCACTTTCGGTCCGTTCCCGGCCGGGCCCTTCGTGGCGAGCGTCGTCGACGTTGCGGAGACGACGTCGATCGACCAGATCACGATGCTCCGCATCGGCCACAGCGCCAACATCGAGCTGTTCCAGTACACCGCGCCGGACGGGCAGCGGCACGACATGCCGAAGAACTCCGACTGGTCCGGCCACCACGTGGCCTTTTACGTCACAGACATCGACACGGCGGTCGAGTACATGGTGGCGAAGGGCGTGCGCAAGATGCCGGCAGGCCCGTTCACGCTCACCCAGGGACCGGCGGCCGGACAGACGATCCAGTACTTCCAGACCCCGTGGGGTGGCTACATCGAGTTCATCAGCTATCCCGACGGGATGGCGTACCAGGTGCCGAGCGTGAAGCCGCTCTGGTCGCCGAAGCTGAACGGCACGGAGTCCGTCGTCACGAACGTGCCCGGGCTGCTCGGCATCGACCACGTCGGCCTCACCGTTCCGAATATCGACGTGGCGGCCGCGTGGCTCGAGGAGAAGCTCGGGTTCAGCAACCCGCTCACATTCGGGCCGTTTAGCGATCCGACCGGCGATTTCATGACGCAGCTCGTCGACGTGCACCCCCGCGCCGTCGTGCAGCAGATCCGGATGCTCCGCGGCGGCGACGGGCCGAACATCGAGCTCTTCCAGTACACGTCCCCGGATCAGGATCAAACGTTCCGGCAGAACTCCGACTGGGGCGGTCACCACATCGCCTTGTACGTCCGCCACATCGACAAGGGCGTCGAGTACCTGCAGACGAAAGCGGGGACGAAACTGTTCGGCCCGGTCACGTTGACGGACGGCCCCGCGTCCGGGCAGTCGATCAACTACTTCCACGACCCGTTCGGAACGGACGTCGAGCTGATCAGCTACCCGCACGGCATGGCATACGAGGCGACCGCGCCGATCCCACTCTGGAACCCGCGCGACAACCACCCCTAGCCGCGCCAAAGCGGAACGGTTCGCGCCTCGACGGCCCGCTTCGTAACCGGATCACGGGGGTAAAGGGCGGGGTTCGAGTCCCCTCGCTCCCGCTCCATGAAGCCCCGGAAACGGGGCGAGACGCTTAACCTCTTCCTGAACCAGGAAGCCGTCGACCGAACGCCTCAGCGAGCGACCGGGCACGCGATCGCCGCCGCTGTGCTTCGACCAGGGACGCGTCCAAAGAGCGGTCCAGGTCGCGGCACTCCATGCATCGAAGCGAACCGGCATGACGCAACGCCGGCTCCATTCGACCGCCACATGCCAAACATCGCGCGCGTCTATCCGCGCGTGCTCCTCCCCGAGTCCAACTCGCCACCGCCGCAGTTCCCTTCCGTTCGCCGCCCTTCGGGCTCAGGCTATGTGGATCGAGGCGCATGGGCTATCCCTCGTTCAAGGGCACTGGGTGCGATTCCTGCGATCGAGGCGAGGGAGATCCGAGAGGGTAAGAAGACCGAGCCTCAGTGTCGGGCATTCCGCTCTCGTTAGCCGGGCTCAGGCGGTTCGACCGAAGGGCCCGCCACGCGGACGCGGCCCCCCGCGTGTCGGACCCTTCTGATCCAGCCTACGACGCTGGAGAAAGGGTGCCCCAGGATCTAGTCTTTTGATGGGGGAGCGGGGGAGGCAGTGCCTCTAGGCGGCCATGGGGGTAAGGCTTATTTTCGCTCCCTCGTTGCGCCACAACATCCGCGTGGCACGGGTACAGAACGTGGTACAGAGAGTCTGCGCGCCCCCTCTTGTTCCTTTGCCGCCTTTTGGTGAGAATCGACGTGGGGCGGGCCCTGCGGCCTCTGCAACGCGAACGATTGTCTCCCCCGTCGCCGCGTTGCGACTGTGGCAAAGGACGTCTGAGGGAGAGTTGCCAGCAACTCTCCACGCCCGCCCCAACGTGCGGTCAGTGGCCTTCGTTCGTCCCACGCAGGGCCGGCGCGCAAGCGGAAACGCTCGGAGTTACGCCGTCAGTCCCCGAGCGAGAACCCTTCGCGCCAGCCCATAAGGAGGATCGACAGTTCCAGGAGCGGCTAAATCAAAGATCGCTCAAAGGACTGATGCCGAGGAGGTTGAATGCCGCCGAAGCCCAGGGACTGGCCTGAGCGCGCACAAGGCCGCGCGTTCGGGATGCAAGGCGGCGTCGTTGCCGCAGGCGGCGCCGCCATTCCCTGGCCTCGAATTGGGCCGGCGCGGGGCGACATCCGCGGCACTCGCATACGCATCTCTTCTAGCAGCGGAGCGGGATTTGAACCTGCGACCTCCGGGTCAGGAGTTTTGAGTCGCTCGTCCGTCTTCGTAGCTGCGAAGGAGGAGGACTGCGTTGTGGCCGCCGAACCCAAAGCTGTTGCTGAGCGCGATGTTCAGCTCGGCGGGGCGGGCCTCGTTTGAGACGTAGTCGAGATCGCAGCTCGCATCGAGGTTCTCGTAGTTGATCGTCGGCGGCGCGATGTTTTCCCTGAGCGCTAGAACGGTGACGGCTGCCTCGACCGCTCCGGCAGCGCCGAGGCAGTGACCGATCGCACCCTTGATCGACGAGATCGGCGTCGACCGGGCCTTTTCCTCGCCGAGCGCCGCCTTGATCGCCACCGTCTCAGTGGTGTCGCCCAGCTCGGTCGAGCTCGCGTGCGCATTGACGTAATCGACATCCTGCGCTGCTACTCCGGCGTCTCGAAGCGCGGCACGGATCGCTCGCGCCTGTCCGGTCCCCGCCGGGTCGGGCTCGGTCATGTGAAACGAGTCCGAGCTAAGGCCGTAGCCCCCTACCTCCGCATACACTCTCGCGCCGCGCGCGCGCGCGTGCCCCAACTCCTCGAGCACGAGCACCGCCGCACCCTCACCCATCACAAACCCATCCCTGCCGGCATCGAACGGCCGGCTCGCACTGGCGGGATCGTCGTTGCGACGCGATAGTGCACGCATCGCGGCAAATCCGGCCATGGCCAACGGCGTGATGCCTGCCTCGCTCCCGCCGCACAGCATCACCTCGGCGCGGCCGAGTCTAATCGCGTCATACCCCTCCCCAACCGCCATCGCCGAGGCAGCGCAAGCGGTACAAGGCGACGCAAGCGGACCCCGCAACCCGAGTTCGATCGACACCCAACCCGCCGCCATATTCGGCATGAACGCAGTGACCAATGTCGGATGAATCCGACCGGTCTGCGCAAGCTCGCGACAGCACTCAGCCAAACTCCGGACACCACCCTGAGCGGTCGCGATCGCCGCGCCCATCCGATCCGGCTCACTCCCGATGTCGAGCTCAGCATCGGCCTCCGCCATACGCGCCGCCGCCACGGCAAACTGCGCGAACCGATCAAGCCGACGCAACGTTCGCCGCTCAAGCCAACGCTCCGGCTCGAACGCCACCGCCTCGCAAGCGATACGAACGGGGTGCGTCTCCGAGGCGAAGGCAGTGATCACCGCACCCGCACTCTCACCAGCGATTAACCGCCGCCATGTCATCTCGATATCCGAGCCCAACGGCGTCACTGCGCCCAAACCCGTCACGACAACGCGCCGCTCCGCGGAACTCATAGCCTCACCACGATCACTGTCGGCCGAGCCGGCAAGAGTCCCCATCTCCTGCATCATGCCGACCAAAGGAAAGGCCCCGGGGGCCCCGCCCTGCAGGCCCCCTCAGGTAACCCGATGAGCCGCCGCCTCAGGGTCTTCTGCGCCGTCGTGTTACTCTACGGAAGCGGCTCCCGGATTCGATTCGTCTTCTGGCGCACCCACTGGAGATCAACCTTCCGCGATGAAGCGCCGCTCGA